>Ga0335072_10000364_pt1 | contig 93932 bp, 84 predicted proteins | sample Lox_Sample_21_FD_206725 | JGI IMG/M metagenome (GOLD analysis project Ga0335072, IMG submission 206725) | Soil microbial communities from Loxahatchee National Wildlife Refuge, Florida, United States - Lox_Sample_2.1 | ecosystem: Environmental > Terrestrial > Soil > Wetlands | place: USA...
ACAGCCTCGGCGCCGTCTTCGCGACCACGATTGAGATCCCCTGGTGCTACCTGGAGTTCGGCGACGTCTCCTGGTGCCGGGACCCCGCACGGCTGGACCCCGGGCTGCGAGCCGCGGCCCTGCGGCTCGCGGCCTCCGAGCAGCGCGAAGCCGGTTGCGCGGGGCAGGCCTGCGCCCGGCACGGCGCCGACGCCGACGCGCTCGAACGAAGCGCGCGCCTGCTGCGGGCGGCGCGGACGAACGGCGAAGTCTTCCTGGCGCTGCCGCCGAACGGGCCCGCCCGCAACGCGATCAACGATCCAGGCTCGCTGCTGCGTGCGATCTGCCGCAGCGAAGACGCGACCGACTGCCATGGCAGCGCCGCCGCGCCGGCGGAGTTCCGCGCCAACCACGGCACCTGGCCACGGGTCGGCGGCTTGCTGCTTATCGCCGCAGGAGTGCTCGGGCTGCTGCTCCTGCTGGGCTTCGTCGCGCTGAGGCTGCTCGGCGCCGCGATCTTCAGCCTCCTGTACCTGCTGCTGGCCCCCGCGGTTGCGCTCGCGCCCGCGCTGGGCGAGCCTGGCCGAGCGGCGTTTCGCAGATGGGCCGCCCAGCTGCTGGGCGCCGTCGTCTCAAAGCTCCTGTTCGCCTTCCTGCTCGGGGTGCTGCTCGCGATCGTCACGATCCTCGGCGGGCTGCAGGCGGTCGGATGGTGGACGCGCTGGCTGCTGATGTCCGCCTTCTGGTGGGGCACCTTCGCGCGCCGCCATCAGCTCTTGCAGCTGATCGGCGGGGACCGCACGGCGACGGACGGCTGGAGAATGCCGCGTCGACCCGGCGACCTGCGCGACCTGCGCGAGCGAGTGCGCGGCGCCCGCGAGCGGTCCGATCGCAAGCAGCCCGAGCCGGGGCGCCACGGCGGCGAGGCCTCGTGGCCCCGGTCGAGCCATGGCCGACACGGCGGCTTCGGGCCTCGCGGCGACCGGGGCGCGCCTGAAGCGCCGGTGCTTCCGGCTGGGCGCGACCCGGCCGCGCCAGCCGACCCGGCCGCGCTGCCCTCGCCGGCCGCGCCACCCGCGACGGCGAGAGCGGACGCGCGGGTGCGCAGCCGCGAGCCGTCTCCGGGCGCTCTCTCGTCGCGATTGCGACTGATCGCCGCGCAGCGTGAGCGCGCCGTGAGCGTCGGCAACGTGCGCCGGGCCGCGCTGCTCGCCAGCCGAGCCGAGCGAGTGGCAGCGGAGTCGGCCGACGACCCCGGCGGCCGCGAATCTCAGCGGAGGGGGCGGGGGCCGGGAGGCGGGCGCGGCGAGGCCTACGCGCGTTTCCTCGATGCCCAGGCGAGGCTTCCGCCGCTTGGCGGCGGGCGCGCGGGAGACGAGCCGCGTAGACGTAGCTACCCGGCGATGGCCGGGATCGCGGGCTACGGACGACGCGAGTTCCTTCAGCTCGATCCGATCAGGGCGCTCGTGGCGCGGCAGCAGATCGACCGCGAGCTCGCACGGCGCCGGGAGATCGTCCCCGGCTCGGATGTGCCCCAGCTCGATCGACCCCGCGACGCCGCGACGGATCGTGGACGTCGCCGCCCGACCGGGCGTCCCGCTGTCGCCTCGCGGTCGGAGTCGAGCGTCATGAGGGACGCGCACGAGGTCGCCGCCGGGCGCAAACGCCAGCTGGGCAGGGACACGCCGTGAGTGCGGGTGCGCTCGCTGGAGCCCCGGCAGCGCGTCCCCGCGGCGCTCGCCGGCTGGCGCTTGGCGGGTCGGTAATCGCGCTGTGCGTGTTCCTGGCGCTGGCTACGATCGCCGCGATCACCGGCGTCGCGCTTCAGGAAGGCGCCGGCGAGGAGCCGGACCGGGGTGACGCGCCTTCAGCCCTCGCGCGCAAGGAGATCCCCGCGCGCTACCTGGACCTCTACGAGCGGGCGGCGCGGCGCTATGGCCTGGACTGGGCGGTGCTCGCGGCGATCGGCCGGGTCGAGTGCGACCACGGACGCGACCCCGATCCCTCCTGCGCTCGCGAGGGCGCCACCAACGGAGCCGGCGCGGGTGGGCCGATGCAGTTCGTCTCGGCGACGTGGTCGGCGTACGGTGTGGACGGCGACGGGGACGGCAGGGCCGACCGCTGGGACGCCGCGGATGCGATCTTCGGCGCCGCCAACTACCTGCTGGCCTCCGGAGCGCCGCGTGACTACAGGCACGCCCTGTTCGCCTACAACCACGCGGGCTGGTACGTCGACGAGGTGCTGCGGTGGGCCGCGAGGTATCGCGGCTCGACGCTGTCCGGCAGCTCGGGGCTGCCGCTCCCCGCGGACGCCCCGGTGGGCGCGATCGGGCTGCTGCGGCCGGACCTGCGCCTACAGGCCGAAACCGTGACGCCGGTGCGCTTCCTGGCCGGCCCCCGCGCGACGCTTGCCCCCCACGATGGCCATCTTGCGCTGGTGCCCGCCCAAGCGCCGGCGGTCGTCCAGGCGATGGTGGTCGCCGGCAACGAGCTGCAACAGCTCCCTTACGGCCCGGGTGGCCATCCCGACCCGCGCGGGGCGCTGGAAGAGGATTGCTCCAGCACCGTCAACTACGTGCTCTACCGAGCGGGAATCCGCCCCATCCAGGAAATCCTCAAGCAGAATCCGCTCGCGCAGGACTACGTCGGATGGGGCGCGCCCGGGCCGGGCCGATGGGTGACGATCTACGCCACGACGGCGCCGACCGCCCACGTGTTCATGACGATCGCCGGGCTGCGGCTCGACACGAGCCGCAACGGCACCGACACCGGTCCGAACGCGGGCGAAGGCGGCCCGCGCTGGCGGGTTCTGGATCACATCCCCACGTGGGCCCGATGGTCCGTGCGCCATCCGCCAGGGCTGTAGCCGCCGCCGGCGCGCCCGGGCTCGGGCATGGCTTACGCACCCATCGAGGCTTCCACGCTTTTCTTCGCGAAGTCCAGCATCCCCAACGAGACCCACGGGTACTGTCCCGCTCGTACTCGCAGCTCGACGTTGCCGTCGGGCCCGGTGATCTCGACGATCGTGATCACGCGCCCGATCTGGTAGCCGTCGCCGAAGTCGGCTTCGATCGCATCCATCTGCTCCGCCACTTCGTGCATCAGTCGTGCCCGTGGGTCCGGCGCATCGGTCTCTCCCGGGGGGTTCTCTCCCGTCCCTGCCATGAGTCCTCCTCTCATTAATCCAACGATAGGAATAATGTCATTGATCGATAGCCATCCCCACAGTCAGCTGTTTTGTCGCGCTTTCAGTGTGACGTGGCGTAAGGTGACGCCATGCCCACTCGTATAGTCGACTACCTGCTCATCGGAGGCGGTCTCGCCTCCGCGAACACCGCCCGCTGGCTGCGTGAGGAAGGCGCCGACGGTCAGATCCTGCTCGTCGGACGCGAGCCCGATCCGCCGTATAACCGCCCCAACTGCTCGAAGGGCTACCTGCGCGGCGAGGAGCAACGCGAGGAGGCCTATTTCCGTCCGGACGAGTTCTGGGGCGAACAGGACATCGACCTGCTGACGCGCACGAGCGTCACCGCGCTCGACCTCGACGCCCGCAGCGCGAAGCTCTCGAACAAGGAAGATGTCTCCTTCGGGAAGCTTCTGCTCGCGACCGGGGCGAACGTGCGCCGCCTGAACGTCGAGGGATGTCATCTGGAGCGCATCCACTATCTGCGCACGCTCGGCAACTCCGACGCGATCCGCGAGGACGCCGAGGACGCCGAGCACGTCGTGCTGATCGGCGGCTCCTACATCGGCTGCGAGGTCGCAGCCTCGATGACGAAGCTGGGCAAGCGCTGCACGATCGTGATGCAGGAGGGGCACACGCTGGAACGGGGCTTCGGGCCCACGGCGGGCGCGTTCTTCCAGCAGCTGCTCGAATCACACGGCGTGACGGTCCACGCGAACGACGAGCTCGAGCGCTTCGAGGGCGACGGCGCCGTCGCGAAGGTAGTGACGCGGGGCGGCTTGGAGCTGCAGGCCGACGTCGTCGTGATCGGGGCCGGTGTCGCACCTGACGTGCAGCTCGCGCAGCGCGCCGGGCTCGCGATCGGCGAGCGCGGCGGGGTCGAATGCTCCTCGCGCCTGGAAACCGCCGCGGAGGGCGTGTTCGCCGCCGGCGACATCTGCGAATACGACTCCGTCGTCCATGGCGGCTCGCCGATGCGGATCGAGCACTGGGACGTCGCCTTCAACCACGGCAAGACCGTCGCGTTGAACATGCTGGGCAACAACGTCCCGCACGAGGAGGTGCCCTACTTCTACTCCGTCTTCGCCGACTGGGGCGAGCTCGAGTACGTCGGCCCCGCCTACGAATGGGACGAGGAGATCGTGCGGGGCTCCCTCGAGGATGGCACCTTCACGAACTGGTACCTGAAGGACGGCGTCGTCAAGGCGGCCCTTACCTGGGGGCGCTCCAAGGATCTCGATCGAGCGCGCGAGCTGATCGTGGATGCGACGGTGCTCGACCAGGCGCAGCGCGCCGCGCTCGCAGACGCCGAGGCAGACGGCGCGGGCTGATCCGCGTCAGTCCGCCTCTCCCGTCGAGCGCCCCGCGAAGCCCGTCGGCACGCGCGTCAGCTCGTGTGAGGAGATCACGCGGTCGATCAGCCCGTACTCAAGCGCCTCCTGTGCCGTGAAGTAGCGGTCGCGGTCCATGTCGTCGTGGACGCGCTCGATCGGCTGGGCCGTGTGCCGCGCGTAGATCTCGTCGATGTGCCGCCGCAGCTGAAGCGTCTCCTTGGCGTGGATCTCGATGTCGGCCGCCTGTCCCTGAAAGCCCCCCGACGGCTGGTGGATCAGGATGCGGCTGTTCGGCAGCGCCATCCGCTTGCCGGGGGCGCCGCCCGCCAGCAGCAGCGAGCCCATGCTCATCGCCACGCCGAAGCAGATCGTCTGCACGTCCGGCTTGACGAACTGCATCGTATCGTAGATCGCAAGGCCCGAGTAGACGACGCCGCCGGGGGAGTTCACGTACAGCGAGATGTCCTTCTCGGGGTCCTCGCTCTCCAGGTGCAGGAGCTGTGCCACGACCAGGTTCGCGACCTGATCGTCGACAGGCGTGCCGATGAAGACGATCCGCTCGTTCAGCAGGCGGGAGTAGATGTCGAACGAGCGCTCGCCGCGCGCGCTCTGCTCGACCACCATCGGGACAAGGGGCATCTCGATATCCTTTCGACAACTGTATGGTTGTCAACAACAATAGCAACCACTTGGTTGTCAAGGAGATGGTGCCGGTGGCCCGTGCGGAGGTTGCGCAAACAGAGATCGAGATCGATGCCTCGCCAGAGGAGGTCTGGGAAGCGCTCGTCACCGAGGAGGGGCGCGAGCGCTGGCTACAGGAGCCGGACCGCGACATCCACGTCGAGGTCGTCGAGTCGCCCAGCCGGCTGGTGTGGTGGTGGGTTGGCGAGGAACAGCCCGCCACGCGCGTCGAGTTCATCGTCGAGGCGACCCCCGGCGGCACGCGCGTCGTCGTGACCGAGAGCGAGCCGTCGTTCCCGCTGCCCGCGCTCGCCGCGAGCTTCGCCCTGGTGGCGGCTTGAGCCGCGACGAGCTCGGCCCGGTGTTCGCCGCGCTCGCCGACCCGACGCGGCGCGTGATGATCGAGTCGCTGCTGCGCGACGGCTCCACGAGCGTGCCGCGCCTGACCGCCGAGCTGCCGATCACGCGCCAGGCCGTCGCGAAGCATCTCGGGACGCTGGGCGAGGCCGGGCTCGTCGAGCGCGCGCCCGCGCCCGGGCGCGAGGTCCACTACCGCCTGCGCCCCGGTGCGCTGCGCCCCGCCAATGCCTGGCTCGCGCAGACCGAGGCCGCCTGGGAGCGCCGCCTCCGGCGGCTCAAGGGCTCCGTCGAGCGCAAGCGCTAGTCGCCCCGTCGGGTACGATTCAGCCGTTCAACGGTCGGTGGTCGAGGGAAGTCGGTGCGAATCCGACGCGGACCCGCCACTGTGACCGGGGATGCCGACCGCAAGCGCGCTGAGCGCGCAGCCACTAAGACCGCCCACGCGGCTTGGGAAGGCGCGGGACGGTAGGCCCGGGAGCCAGGAGACCCGCCTCCGGCCGAAAGCCCGCAAGCCCTCGTGGAAAGGGGTTGGCTCATGTTCAGTTCTCGTCGTGTCCCGAAGTTTCTGGTCCCTGCGCTCCTCCTGGCGGGGCTCGTGCTCGCTGCAACCGCGCACGCCGCTGCCCCCGCGACGGTGACGGTACGGGTCGAGGGGGCGAGCCACACGCTGCTCGCGCCGACGACCGTCACGACCACCAACACGCCCGTCGTCAAGGACGGCAACAACGCGCACAGCTGCCCCGGCGCGACCGCCGCGGGCGCGCTCGAGCTCGCGACCTCCGGCAACTGGGGCGGCGAATGGTTCGAAAGCCTCCACGGCTACTCGGTCGAAACGATCCTGGGCGAACGGCTCGCATTCGAATTCGGCGCGCCTGAGAACTTCTTCTGGGTCTACTGGCTCGACAACAAGCCGTCCTCCGTGGGCATCTGCGAAGGCGAACTCAGCAGCGGCGAGAGCGTCCTGTACTTCCCGGAATGCTTCAGCGAAGAAGAACCGAACCCCTGCCCGCTCGCGCCGAACCCGCTCGGCATCGAAGCCCCCGCCGTCGCGGAAGCCGGCAAGCCGTTCACCGTCACCGTGACCTCCTACGCGAGCGCTTCCGGCGCACCCTCGCCCGCGGCCGGCGCTACAGTCGCCGGCGGCGGCGCCCGGGCGACGACCGACGCCGCCGGCCACGCCACCCTGACGCTGGCGGGAACCGGCAGCCAGCAGCTTCAGGTGACCGCCCCCGACTCGGTGCGCAGCGAGACGACGGTCTGCGTGCACAACGGCAACGACGGGCAGTGCGGCGCGGCCACGACGGGCGCTGCCGCCGGCGGGCCCTCCTCGCCCACGACCGCGCCCTACAAAGGCTCCTACGCCGTCGTGGCGCGCGCCGGCAGCGTCACCGAAGGGCACGTCTACTCGCGCAAAGACGCCCCCCGGCTGCTGCGGGGCACCGTTTCGACGCACGCGTCGGTCGCCGGAGTCAGCATCGAGCTGCGGCGTTCCTACCGCGGCCGCTGCTCCGCCTACGACGGCGTCACGGAGCGCTTCAAGCGCACCCGCTGTGGCGGCGGCAGCTTCTTCAGCGTGGGCAGCACCCCCAGCTTCTCCTACCTGCTGCCGGCGGCGCTGGCGCCGGGGCGCTACGTGCTCGACATCCAGGCGACCGACACGCTCGGGAACCGTACGACGCTCGCGCGCGGGAGCACGAGGACGGTGTTCTTTGTCCGCTGAGACCAACGCCCAGGTGCGAGCCCGGCGATGAGCCCGCGACGCCGCGAGGGCCTGCTGGCGGGGGCGCTCGCGGCGCTCGCTGCCGTCGTCTCGGGCTGCGGCCTCGGCGCCGGCAAGGCGCCCGGCGGCGTGCAACTGCTCGTGACGCGTGACTTCGGCGCCGTCACGATCGATGCCGCCGGCGCCCCGAAGCTGCGCGGGCAGGAGACGGCGATGAGCCTGCTGCGACGCAACGTCAGGGTGAGCACGCGCTACGGCGGCGCCTTCGTGCAGGGGATCGACGGCCTCGAAGGCGGCCACGAAGGCGGCTCGCCCGTGGATTGGTTCTACTACGTCAACGGCGTCGAGGCGAGCGAAGGCGCCGCGACCACCACCGTGCACCCCGGCGATCGCATCTGGTGGGACCGGCACGACTGGAGCCAGACCGACGACGTGCCCGCGGTCGTCGGCTCCTTCCCCGAGCCGTTCCTGCACGGCCTTGGCGGCAAGCGGCTGCCGGTGCGGGTCGAATGCGCGCAGGCGGGGGGTGAGGCGTGCACCACCGTCACGAAGCGGCTGCGGGCGCAGGGTGTCCCCGCTGCGGTCTCCGCGCTCGGCGGGGCGGCCGGGGCGACGCAGACGCTGCGCGTCGCCGTCGGCACCTGGCATGAGCTCGCCGCCGAACCGGCGCTCGCGACGCTGCGCGAAGGGCCACGGGCCAACGGCGTGTACGCACGCTTCCAGCGCGGCGGCGGCTCGCTCGCGCTGCTCGACGCCGACGGGCGCGTGACGCAGACGCTCGCCGCCGGTTCCGGCCTGATCGCCGCCACGCGTGGCGCCGCGGGGCCCGGCGGGTCCGTCCCGCTGTGGGCCGTCACCGGCACCGACGCCGCCGGGGTCGATGCCGCCTCGCGGGCATTCGCCGCGGGGACGCTGCGCGATCGCTTCGCCGTCGCCGTGACGCCAGCCGGCGCCGCGCTGGCGCTGCCGACGAGGCCCGGTGCCTGATGGGCTCCTCCTCGTTCTTCTACCGGCGTCTGCCCAGCCCGCTGCACGCCACCCGCGCCGGCATCGGCGCCGTCTGGGCGATCGCGCTGACATCCGCCGCGCTGATCCTCTACCAGCCGCTGATCCTGTGCGCGATGCTGCTCGCCGTGCTCGGCGCCGGGGCGGGCGCCGGCGTCGGCCACCCGCTGCTGCGCGCCCTGCGCACGGCGCTGATCGTCGCGGTGCCGATCGTGCTCGTGAACGTGCTCGTCGACCGCGACGGGCTGACGGTGTTCGCCCGCGTCGGCGACCTTGGCCCCTTCGGGCAGGGCGATCTCACCGTCGAGGCCGTCGTCTACGGCAGCGTGATCGGCCTGAAGGTCGCGTTGCTGATCCTCGTCACCACGCTCGCGGGGCTCGCCGTCGACCCCGACGAGCTGCTGCGCCTGTTCCGCCGCTTCTCGTTTCGCTCGGCGCTGACGGCCACGATCGCCACCCGCATGATCCCGCTGCTCGCCGCCGACGCGCAGCGGCTCGCGGAGGCGCAGCGCACGCGGCCCGGCGGCGCCCCCGGCGGCGCGCGGGCGCGGGTAGCGCTGCTGAGCGCCGTCGTCGGCGGCTCGCTCGACCGCGCGATGGACGTCGCCGCGACGCTCGAGGTTCGCGGCTTCGCCGCGATGCGCCGCGATCGGAGGGGCGTCCGCGAGCGTGGCGGCGGCGGCTCGCTGCGCCGCCCGCTCTCACGTCACGACCTCGCCTTCGGCGCCTCGGCCGCCGCCGTGCTCGCGCTTGCGCTCGCCGGGCGCCTCACGGGGGCCGCGCGCTTCGATGCCTATCCGCAGATCGCGATGCCGCTGCATCTCGGCACGCTCGTGCTCGGGGTGGGGCTGTGCCTCGCGATCCTGCTGCCGTTCGCCGACCGCAGGGGGATCGAGCGATGAGCGCCGCGCTGCTGCGCTTCGAGCGCGTCGGCTACTCCTATCCCGGAGCCGACCGGCCCGCGCTGAGCGACGTCAGCTTCGAGCTGCACCCGGGCGAGTTCTGCCTGCTTGCGGGCCTCTCCGGGAGCGGCAAGTCCTCGTTGCTCGGCGCGGCCTGCGGGCTCGTCCCGCACTTCCACGGCGGGCGCTTCGCCGGGCGCGTCGAGCTGGCGGGCCTCGACACGCGCGAGCACCGGCCCGCGGAGCTCGGAACGCTGGCGGGGGCCTTGTTCCAGGACCCCGAGACGCAGCTCGTCACCAGCTCGGTGCGGGCCGAGCTGTCGCTCGCGCTCGAAAGCCGCGGCGGGGCCGGGGCCGCGGTCGCGCGCGGCGTCGAGGAGGTGGCGCTCGCGCTCGGCATCGACGCACTGCTCGATCGCTCGACGCACGAGCTCTCCGGCGGGGAGAAGCAGCGCGTGGCGCTCGGCGCCGCGCTCGCCGGCAGCCCGCGCCTGCTGCTGCTCGACGAGCCCACCTCGCAGCTGGACCCAGTCGCCGGCGACGAGCTGATCGGGCTGCTGCGGCGCCTGAATCAGGAGTGGGAGATGACGATCGTGCTCGCCGAGCATCGCCTCGAGCGTTGCCTGAACGCCGCGGACCGCGTGATCGCCCTCGACGGCGGGCGCATCGCCTGCGACGGCGCCCCGCGCGACTTCCTGCGCTGGGCCGGCGAGCACAGGCCGGCGTTGCAGACGCCCGGCGCGAAGCTGTTCTCGCTCGCGGGCCTGGAGCCGGCGCCGGTGGGGGTCAGGCAGGCGCGCGCCGAGCTGCGCGCTCACGGGTTGCTGCCCGGCGGGGGGGCTGGCCCGCACCTGTCCGAACCGGCGGCGCCTGGGCCGGTCGCGAGCGCGTCACCCGCCACCTCCGCGCCCCGGTCCGCCGCTCGCCGAGCGTGGCCGTGGCCGAAGCGCGGCGAGGCACCGGCGGCGCTCGACCTGCGCGAGGTGTGGCATGAGCTGCGCGAGGGGCCCGCGATCCTGCGCGGCGCCTCGCTGCGCCTGGCGGCAGGCGAGACCGTGGCGCTGATGGGCCGCAACGGCGCCGGCAAGTCGACGCTGCTGCGACACGCCGCGGGCCTGCTGGAGCCGACGCGCGGCCGGGTCGAGCGGGCGGGGCGCGTGGCGCTGCTGCTACAGAACCCCGGCGACTACTTCGTTCGCGAGCGCGTCGTCGAGGAGGCCTCGCGGCAGGCGCTCGCCGCCGCGGGCCTGGAGGCGCTCGCGGCGCGCCACCCGCGCGATCTCTCCGGCGGCGAGCGCCAGCGCCTCGCGCTCGCGATCGTCACTGACGGCGAGCCGCCCGCCGTGCTCGCGCTGGACGAGCCGACGCGGGGGATGGACCGCGGCGCGAAGGCCGGGCTCGCAGACGAGCTGCGCGCCCGAGCCGCCGCCGGACAGGCCGTGATCGTCGCGACGCACGACCCGGAGTTCGCCGCGTCCTGCGCGCGCCGCGCCGTGCTGCTCGCCGACGGGCGCGTGATCGCCGACGGCCCCGTCGAGGAGCTGCTCGCGGGCGGCTGGTACTTCGCCACCGAGACCGCGCGGATCCTCGGGGGCGCGGGCGGGGCGCTGCTGCCCGAGCAGGGCGCCGAGCTGCTGCGCCGCGACTCGGCCGTCGAGGCGGTGCTCTCGTGAGCTGGCCGCTGGCCTCGTTCCTGCTCGTCGGCGTCGTGTTGCTGCTCGGCTGGCTCGCCTATGAGCGCGCCCGTCCCTCGGCGCGGATGATCGCCGTCGTCGCGACGCTCGCCGCGGTCGCGGCGCTCGGGCGCGACGCCTTCGTCGCGATCCCCGACGTCAAGCCGATCACCGCGATGGCGCTCGTCGTCGGCTACGCGCTCGGCCCGCTGCCCGGCTTCAGCGTCGGCGCGCTCGGCATGCTCGCCTCGAACTTCGTGCTCGGCCAGGGCCCCTACACGCCGTGGCAGATGGCCGCGTGGGGGGGCGTCGGGCTCGCGGGCGCGGCGCTGGGGGCGCTCAGCCGGCGCCGCCTGAACCGGGTGCAGCTCGCGCTCGCCTGCGCGCTGGCGGCGTTCGCGGCCAAGGAGGTGATGAACCTCTATCAGTGGACGATCGGCGCGAGCCACACCCCGGCGGCGTTCCTCGCGATCGCGGGCACCGGCCTGCCCTTCGATCTCACCGACACCGTCGCGAGCTTCCTGTTCGGGATCGCCTTCGGCCCGGAGCTCGCACGGCTGCTGGCGCGCACGCGGGCGCGGATGGACGTGCAGTGGGAGGAGGCGCAGCCGCCAAGCGCCGGCACGCGGCTCCTTCCTCATCTCTCCGCCTCTTCGCTTGTGCTGGTGCTCGTGCTCGCGGCCGGAGCCGGGGCTTCGCTGGCGCTGCCGCGCGCCGCCGATGCGGCGTCGCTCTCGCGCGAGCTCGGCTACCTGACGCGCGCGCAGAACCCCGACGGCGGCTACGGGGCGACCACTTCACAGCGCAGCGGCGAGCTGTACACCGCCTGGGTCGCGATGGGGTTCGCCGCCGCGGGCCGCAACCCCGCTGCCGTGAAGCGCGACGGCCACTCGCTGCTCGACTCGCTGCGCGGCGAAGCCGCGACGGTCCGCAGCCTCGGCGACGTCGAGCGCACGATCCTCGCGGCCCGCGCATGCGGCGCCTCGCCCTACTCGTTCGCCGGCAGGAACCTCGTCGCCGAAACGCTGCGGGCGCGGGGCGCAGACGGCTCGTTCGCGCATCAGGTCAACCTCAGCGCCTTCGCCGTCTTCGCGCTGCGCGCCGGCGGCCACTCGGCGAGCTACAGCCCGATCCGCAAAGCCGCGGGCTGGATCGAGCAGCAGCAGAACCGCGACGGCGGCTTCGGCTTCGGCGGGCGCGGTTCGCGCAGTGACGTCGACGACACCGGCGCCGCGCTCCAGGCGCTCGCCGCCGCCGGGGCGCGCAACCGCGGCTTGCTCGCGCGCGCCGTCGGCTACCTGACCCGCTCCCAGGGTGCCGATGGCGGCTTCCCGCAGGAGTACGGCGGGGAATCGAACGCGCAGTCGACCGCCTGGGCGGTGCAGGGGCTGATCGCCGCGGGCACCGACCCCGGGTCGGTCCGCCGCAAGGGCAGCCGCTCGCCGATCGCCTACCTGGAAAGCCTGCTCGCGCCCGACGGCAGCATCCGCTACTCGCGCACCAGCGCGCAGACGCCGGCTTGGGTCACGGCGCAGGCGCTGATCGCGCTCGCGGGGAAGACATTCCCCGTCGGATGAGCGGTTCAGCGCCGCTTTAGCGTCGCTCCTACCCTGTAGGCATGTCGACCGGGGCATATCCCGCAGTCGCGCTGCCGCAACACGGCTCGAGCTCTCGCTCGCCGCGCGCCCGCGGAAGCGTCTCCGCGCCGTTGCTGCTGGCGGGCCTGTGCGTCGTCGCGCTCGCGGTGCTGTGGCTGCTCGCGACCCACGTCGAAGCGACCCGCGTCCGCGACGCCGAGCTGCTGCGCCACTTCGCCCTGATCGAAGGCGAACGCGTCAACGACGTCGCGCGCGGGCTGTTGCACCTGCTGGAACCGGGGCCGTTCACGATCTGGGCGGCGGCGATCGTGCTGTTCGCGATCGCCCGGAACCGTCCGCGCCTGGCGCTCGCGGTCGCCGTCGTGATGGCGTTCGCGCCGATCAGCGCGGACCTGCTCAAGCCGCTGCTCGCCGAACCGCACGTTGGCTTCGGGCGCACGATCGGAGCCGGCTCCTGGCCCAGCGGGCACGCCACCGCGGCGACGGCGCTGGCGCTCAGCGCGCTGCTCGTGACCCCGCGGCGCTGGTGGGCGCTCGCGGCCCCGCTCGCGCTCGCCTTCATAGCCGCCGTCGGCGTGGCGCTGCTGATCCGCGTGTGGCACATGCCCAGCGACGTGCTCGGCGGCTACCTGCTCGGCACGCTGTGGATCGCGCTGGCCGTCTCCTGCCTGCGGGCCGCCGACAGGCGCTGGCCGCGTAGGCGCTAGTCGCCGTCCCGCGCCCCGGCCCCGTGGGCGCCGGGTTGCCACAGCGACTCGGGTTGCTCGGCGTTCGGGCCCTCGTTGTTGGCGGCGCGACTGAGGATGAACAGCAAATCGGAGAGCCGGTTCAGGTAGCGCACCACCTCGGCGTTGCCCTCGGGGCCGACCGCGATCGCGCGGCGCTCGGCGCGGCGGCAGACGGTGCGGCAGACGTGCAGGTAGGCCGCGGGGGGCGTGCCGCCGGGGATCACGAACGAGCGCAGTGGCGCCAGCGTCGCGTTGACCTCGTCGCACGCGGCCTCCAGCCACTCGGTGTAGTCCGATCCGACTCGCAGGCGCGCTCGCTCGGCGTCCTCGCCCGGGGGGACCGACAGATCGGCGCCGATGTCGAGCAGGTCGTTCTGCACGCGCGCAAGCCACTTCGCGAACTGCTCGGGCATCCCAGGGGCGAGCAGCGCTACACCGATCGTCGCGTTGAGCTCGTCGACCGTGCCGTAGGCCTCGACCCGCGGGTGCACCTTGGAGACACGGCTCATGTCGCCCAAGTGGGTCTCCCCGCCGTCGCCGAGCTTCGTGTAGATGCGGGTGAGATTGACGGTCATCGTTGCTCGGCTCTCGCGCCGCCGGGTCCCCGGCGACATGCCGGAGGGCAACCTGCGGGACCCCCGATGATAGGCCCGCCGAGCGCATGTGTGCGGATCGGCACACCGCGCGTCTTCTCAATCGGATACGTTCCCGCCCTTCATGCGGATAGGTGTTCCGAAGGAGACCGCGGGGGGCGAGCACCGGGTTGCGCTCGTGCCCGAGGTCGTTGGCAAGCTGAAGGGCAAGGGCCTCGACGTGCTCGTGCAGAGCGGCGCGGGCACCGACGCGCTCGTGCCCGACGACGCCTTCACGGCGGCGGGCGCCGAGCTGACCCAGGACGCCGGCGAGATCTGGCGCAGCGACGTCGTGCTGACGATCTCCCCGCCCGACCCCGAGCAGATCCGCGCGCTCGGCCAGGGCTCGATCCTGATCGGCTTCCTCGCGCCGCTGTCGAGCCCGCAGACGACGAAGGCGCTCGCCGACGCCGGCGCCACGGCCTTCGCGATGGAGTCGATCCCGCGCATCTCGCGCGCCCAGTCCATGGACGCGCTTTCCTCGCAGGCGAACGTCGGCGGCTACAAGGCCGCGCTGCTCGGCGCCGAGGAGATGGGCCGCTTCTACCCGATGCTGATGACCGCCGCGGGCACGATCCCGCCGGCGAAGGTGCTCGTGCTGGGGGTCGGCGTCGCAGGGCTGCAGGCGCTCGCGACCGCGAAGCGCCTTGGCGCCCGCACGACCGGCTACGACGTCCGCCCCGAGGTCGCCGAGCAGGTCCAGTCGCTCGGCGCCATGTGGCTCGACCTTGGCCTGGAGGCTAGCGGCGAGGGCGGCTACGCCCGCGAGCTGACCGACGAGGAGCGCGCGCGCCAGCAGCAGGCGCTGACCGACGCGATCAAGGGCTTCGACGTCGTGATCACCACCGCGCTCGTGCCCGGGCGCCCCGCGCCGAAACTCGTCACCGCCGAGGCCGTCGAAGGCATGAAGCCCGGCTCCGTGATCATCGACATGGCCGGCGAGACCGGCGGCAACTGCGAGCTGACCGAGCCCGGCCAGACCGTCGTCAAGCACGACGTGAAGATCGTCTCGCCGCTGAACCTGCCGTCGAGCATGCCCGAGCACTCCTCGCAGCTGTTCGCGCGCAACGTGCTCGCGCTGCTGGAGCTGTTCGTCGACGAGGAGGGGAAGCTGAACCTCGACTTCGACGACGAGATCGTCGCCGGCGCCTGCGTCGTGCGCGACGGGCAGATCGTCAACGAGGCCGCGAAGGCAACCGTGGAGAAGGCATCGGGAGGAGCCCCCGCATGATCCTGGCCAGCACGCTCACGACGAACCTCGCGATCCTCGTGCTCGCCGGCTTCCTTGGCTTCGTCGTCATCTCGAAGGTCCCGAACACGCTGCACACGCCGCTGATGTCCGGCACGAACGCGATCCACGGGATCGTCGTGCTCGGCGGCCTGCTCCTGCTCGGACTCGCGGGCCTCGACGGCCTCAGCAAGGCGCTGCTCGTGATCGCCGTGGCGTTCGGGACGATCAACGTGATCGGCGGCTTCCTCGTCACCGACCGCATGCTCGAGATGTTCAAGTCCAAGCCGAAGCCCAAGGGCGAGGACGACGGGCAGGGAGGGGGCTCGTGAACGCGCTGCCGCTCGCCACGTCGTTCCTGCAGAGCGACAACTTCATCTACGTCCTCTACATCATCGCCTTCGGGCTGTTCATCCAGGGCCTGCGCGGCCTCGCCGGCCCGACGACGGCCGTCCGCGGCAACCGCATCGCTGCGGTCGGCATGGCGATCGCGGTCGTGGCGACGCTGCTGAACAAGGGCGAGGGCAACTGGGGTCTGATCGCGCTCGGCGTCGCGCTCGGCGTCGCCGTCGGCGTGCCCGCGGCGCGCCAGGTGAAGATGACCGCGATGCCGCAGATGGTCGCGCTGTTCAACGGCGTCGGCGGCGGCGCGGTGGCGCTGATCTCCTGGGTCGAGTTCCGCCACCAGGGTTCGACGTACGGGTCGAAAACGCTCGAAATCGGCCACCAGGTGCCCGGCGGCCCGGTCGTGGGCACCGGCGTCGCCGTACACGTCGGCGGCGTGCCGACGTACGTCGCGATCTTCTCGGTGTTCGCCGCGATCGTCGGCTCGGTCTCCTTCTGGGGCTCGAACATCGCCTTCGGCAAGCTCCAGGAAATCATCCCCGGGCGCCCGATCTCGTTCGGCTCCGCGCAGCAGATCGTCAACCTCGTGCTGCTCGTGCTCGCGCTCGCCGCCGGCGTCGATCTCGTCGCCGGCGCGCACTCCGAGCTCCTGTTCATCGGCATGCTGGTCGTCGCCGCGCTGCTCGGCAACGCTGTCGTGCTGCCGATCGGCGGCGCCGACATGCCGGTCGTGATCTCGCTGCTGAACGCCTTCACGGGGCTGTCCGCGGCGGCGACGGGCGTCGCTCTGAACAACCCCGCGCTGATCGTCGCGGGCATGATCGTCGGCGCCTCCGGCACGATCCTCACGAACCTGATGGCGGTCGCGATGAATCGCTCGATTCCGGCGATCGTCGCGGGTGGCTTCGGCGGCGGCGGCGCCGTCGCGGGCGCCGAAGGCGCCGGCGAGCACGCCGGTACGGTGAAATCGACCAGCGCCTCCGACGCAGCGATCCAGCTGGCCTACGCGAGCCGCGTCGTGGTCGTCCCCGGCTATGGCATGGCGGTGGCGCAGGCCCAGCACGCGGTGCGCGAGCTGACGAAGGAGCTCGAGAAACGCGGCGTCGAGGTCAGCTATGCGATCCACCCCGTCGCCGGGCGCATGCCGGGGCACATGAACGTGCTGCTCGCCGAGGCCGACGTCCCCTACGACCAGCTCAAGGAGATGGACGACGCCAACCCCGAGTTCCAGCGCACCGACGTCTCGCTGGTGATCGGTGCCAACGACGTCACGAACCCCGCCGCGAAGAACACGCCCTCCTCGCCGATCTACGGCATGCCGATCCTCGAAGTCAACGACAGCGCATCGGTGATCGTGATCAAGCGCTCGATGAACCCCGGCTTCGCCGGCATCGAAAACGAGCTGTACTACGACCCCAAGACCTCGATGCTGTTCGGCGACGCGAAGTCGGCGGTGTCGGAGATCACCGCCGAGCTGGCGGAGCTGTAGGGCCGTGCGCCGCCGGTCGGCGCTGCTGGTGCCTTGCTGCGCCGGGCTGCTCGCGCTCGGCCCGGCTGCCACGTCCTCCGCGAGCCCGCGGCTGCGCCCGCGCATCGTGCACGGCTCCGCGACGCCGATCGGCGACGCTCCGTTCCAGGTGGCCCTGTACGACCCGCAGCTGGTCGAACCCGGAGAACCCGGCAACCTGCTCGGGGCGCAGTTCTGCGGCGGCGTGATCCGCGACGCCACACACGTCGTCACCGCGGCGCACTGCATCACCTTCGGCGGCTTCGAAGCTGCGGCGCCGGAAGAAGTCGAGGTGCTGGCCGGCAGCGCGAACCTCGAAGCACCCGAAGCCGGCTCTGTTCGCGACCCGGTCCTCGCGACCTCGTTCGATCCCGAATGGAACCCGTTCACCGGCGCGCACGACGTCGGCGTGCTGACGCTCCAGAACCCGCTGTGGAGCGGCGCGACGCCCGAAATCGACGGCACCGCCACGATCGCCCCGCTCGCCTTCGCCGCCTCGCAGCCGCCGGCCGGCTCGGCCGCGACGGTCAGCGGCTGGGGCTTCGACAAACCTCTCCTGCCGGGGCAGGAACCGAGCGCGAGCGAAGAAGCCGAAGGGCACCCTGCGGTCCTGCAGTCGGCGCCGCTGACGATCGTGTCGCAGGCCGAATGCGCCTTCGACTACGAAGACGAAGAACTGCTGCTCAGCGAGTTCGTCTGCGCGAACGGCCCGAGCTCGCCCGTGGCGGACTCCTGCTTCGGCGACAGCGGCGGGCCGCTGTTCAGCGGCGCCCCCGGCAGTCCCGCCGACAGGCTCCTCGGCCTCGTCGACTTCGGCGAAGGCTGCGCCCAGAAAGAGTTCCCCGGCGTCTACCAGAGCCTCGCGGACCTCCCGAACCGGCAGTTCGCCGGTTCGGACCCGCCGCAGGCGCCGCGCAGCGTCTCGCCGCCCGCGATCGCCGGGACGCTCGAAGTCGGCCGCCCCGTCGACTGCGAGCCCGGCGGCTGGCAGGGCTCGGGACTCGAATTCCGCTACGCCTTCTACCGCGAGGAATCGGGTGCGCTCGGCTTCTTCTCGGTCGAAGCCCTGACCGAAGCCTCCGGCGTGCCGTCGTACACGCTTCAGAGCGCCGACGCGGGGCAGCGGCTCTTCTGCGTGGTCGAAGCGCGCAACGCGGGTGGCATCGGCACCGGGATCAGCGACGACGTGTCGATCCCGGTGCCCGCGTCGTCGGCGGCCGTCCCGACGGTCCCGGTGGCGCCTGCGCCCATTTCGCCCGCGCCGAAGCCGCCGACGCTCGGGCTGCTCTCCAGGCACTGCGGCCGGGGCTCCTGCACCGTGGTCGTGCGCGCCGGCGACGGCGCCGGCCAGCGCCTCGTCGACAAGCTCGAAGCCAAGCTCTCGTTCGTGCGCAGGGTGCGCTGCCGCAAGCACGGGCGGCGCGCGAGCTGCGTCCGGCGCTTCACGCGGCGCGTCGGCGCGCGGGCGCTCGCCCCGGGCCGCTTCTCGATCGTGGCGAGCGGCCTGCGCCCGGGGTCCTACACGCTTGCGATAGTCGCCATCGACAGCGCGGGCCTGCGTCAGACACACGCCACGAAGGTCGCGCTCGTGCTCAGGCCGTCGCGCCGCCACCGCTAGCCTCCGCTAGCCACAGTCTCCTGGCCACAGGGGCTCCGCTAACAACAGCCCCGCTAGCCACAGCGGGCGCCGTCGAGGGCTCGCGGGACGCCTCTGCGAGACTGCGGCACGTGATCGAGCGCAGCCAGGCCCTCGCGGCGCTGAGCGAGGAGGAGTTCGACGTCGTCGTCGTCGGCGGCGGGATCACGGGAGCGGGCGTCGCGCTCGACGCGGCCTCGCGCGGCTACAGCGTCGCGCTGCTGGAGCGCGCCGACTACGCCGCCGGCACCTCCAGCCGTTCGAGCAAGCTGGTCCACGGCGGGCTGCGCTACCTGCAGAACTTCGACCTCGGGCTCGTGCGCGAGGCGCTGCTGGAGCGCCAGCTGATGGTCGCGCTCGCGCCGCACCTGGTGCGCCCGCTGCCGCTGGTCGTGCCGGCGTTCGAGGGCGCCCACCCCGACCGCCTCGTCGGCGTCGGCCTGAACCTGTACGACGTGATGTCCGTCGAGCGCGGGCGCCGGCGCTCGCGCCGCGGGCGCAAGCAGCGCGCCGGCTCCGAGCGCAAGGCCGCCGAGCCGGGCGCCGAAACCGCTACCGGCGCCGCGGCCGACGGCGCCGAGCAGTCGTCCTGGAGCCCCGAGCGCCACCGCGTGATCTCCGGCGAGGAGGTCGTCGAGCTGCTGCCGGCGCTCGCGCCGCGCGAGCCCACCAGCGGCTACCTCTTCTACGACTGCCAGACCGACGACGTGCGCCTCCTGCTGACCGTGCTGGGCGAGGCCGAGCGCTTCGGCGCCGTCTGCGCCAACCGCGTCGAGGTGACGGGGCTGCTGGAGCACGAAGGGCGGGCGCAGGGCGTGCAGGCGCTCGACCGCGAGGGCGGCGGCAGCTTCGAGGTGAGGGCGCAGAACGTCGTCAACGCCACCGGGGTGTGGGCCGACGAGCTGCGCCCGCGCGAGCTGCACGACGAGGCCGAGCTGCCGCGCATCCGCCCGAGCCGTGGCACGCACGTCACGCTCAGCCACGCCGACCTGCCGCTCGTCGGCGGCGCGATCGTGCCCGCCGGTTCGGGGCGCTCGATCTTCGCGCTGCCGTGGCTCGGCCACGCGCTGATCGGCACCACCGACAACGACTACGAGGGCCCGCTCGACCACGTCGAGCCCTCCGGCGAGGACGTCGACTACCTGCTCGAAGCCGTCAACGACTTCTTCGGATCGAGCTTCACCCCGGACGACCTGACCGGAGCCTTCGCGGGGGTCAGGCCGCTGATCTCGACGGGCGATCCGAAGAAGTCGGTGGACATCTCGCGCAAGGCCGAGCTGTACGAGACCTCATCGGGCATGATCACGATTACCGGCGGCAAGCTCACCACCTGGCGCCGGATGGCGAAGATGACCGTCGACCGGATCGCGCTCCGCGACGCCAGCGACGCGCCCTGCCGCACCCAGGAAATCCCGCTGGGCCAGGCGATCTCCGCCGAGGAGCTGCCGCGCGTGGAGGGCGTGCCGGAGGAGTCCTACGCGGCGCTCGCCGCCCGCTACGGGCACGCCGCGCACCAGGTGCTGGCGCTGGCCGCGGAGCGGGGCGAGCTCGCGCAGCCGATCGTGCCCGGCGCGCCGGACCTGCTCGCGGAGGTCGTGCTCGCCGCGCGCAGCGAGCAGGCGCGCGGCATCGGCGACGTGATGCTGCGGCGCACGCGCCTGGGGCTGCTCTCGGCGCGCCAGCTCCTCGCCGCCGATGCCGGCGCCGGCGCCGCCGCCGACGCCGGCGGCCGTGGCGCCGGGGAAGCAGAGCCTCGTGCGGGCGGCGAGGCCCACGGGAACGGGCCGGTCGAGCGCGTCGGCGGCACGCTCGGGGCCGAGCTGGGCTGGGATCGCGAGCGCCTGCGCGAGGAGATCGAGCGCTTTCGCGTGGAAGCCCGCGCCGAGGGCCTGCTCGGCGCGTGAGCGAGACCCCCCGTCACCGGCTGCGCGTGCGTGGGCGCGTGCTCGAACTGGGCGTGCGCCCGCTGCTGATGGGGATCGTCAACGCCTCGCCGGACTCGTTCAGCGACGGCGGTCGCTACGCCACCCTGGAAGCCCAGGTGCAGCTCGCGCGCGAGCTGCTGGACGCCGGGGCCGACATCCTCGACGTCGGCGGCGAGTCCGCCACGACGGGCCGCCCGCCGGTCGAGGTCGAGCAGGAGATCGATCGCGTCGTGCCGCTCGTCGAGCGGCTTGCCGGGGAGCTGGGGGCGCTCGTCTCCGTCGACACCTACAAGCCCGCGGTGGCGCGCGCCGCGATCGACGCCGGCGCGCACGTCGTCAACGACGTCAGCGGGCTGCGCGACCCCGGGCTGGCGGACGCCTGCGCAGAGACCGGCGCCGCGCTCGTGCTGATGCACACGCGCGCCGCGCCGCGCGAACGGCTGCAGGACCCGGAGCTGTACGACGACGTCGTCGAGGACGTGCTCGGCTTCCTGCGCGAGCGGGTCGCGCTGGCCACCGCCGCTGGGGTTGACCCCGAGCAGCTGCTGCTCGACCCCGGTCCCGACTTCGCGAAGACGCCCGCGCAGACGATCGCGCTGCTCGCGGGCCTGGAACGCCTGCACGAGCTGGGACGCCCGCTGCTGATGGCGATCTCGCGCAAGGACTTCGTCGGCGCGCTGACGGGCCGCGCTCCGCGCGAGCGCCTCGCCGGGACGCTCGCGGCGCTCGCGCACGGGCTCGACGCCGGCGCGCACGTGTTCCGCGTGCACGACGTCGCCGCGGCCGCCGACTTCGTCGCGGTGCGCTCGGCGCTGCGCGGCGAGATCGCGCCCGGCAGGGATCTGGCGCTGGCCGATGAATTGCGTCACGACCGGCCGACCGGCCGGGACAGTCGCTAGGCTGAGGCCTGCAACGGGTGCCCACCGCTGTCCAACGCGGCGGGACGCCAACCACCCCATCCAAACAGAAGGAGATAGTCATGCCAGCAGTGCTCGAGCGCTCAGAGCTCGAAGCCAGCCCCCTCGCCGACCTGCACGCGATTGCGGATCAGCTCGGTCTCGACAGCTTCCGCCGCCTGCGCAAGGCCGATCTGATCGACAGGATCCTGGGCGAGCAGAGCGAGGACGCCGACGACGACGGCGCGACCAGCGAGGAGGAGTCCTCCGGCGGCGCGCGCAAACGCTCGCGCCGCGGCGGTCGCTCACGCCGCTCACGCGGGTCCGCCGACGCTGAGGCCGACGGAGACAGCGACAGCCAGGAGGCCGCCGAGGAGCCCGAGGCCTCGACCGACGATCGGGACGCCGACGAGGAGTCGCCGCGCAAACGCTCGCGCCGCGGCGGTCGCTCGCGCCGTTCCTCCGCGGAGTCCAACGGCAAGGCCGACGACGCCGGCGAGGGCGAGAGCCGCGACGGCGGCGAGGTCGCCGAGGGCATCGTCGAGGTGCTCGGCAACGGCTCGGCCTTCCTGCGCATCGACCCGCCCGAGCCCTCCGACGGAGACGTCTACATCTCCGCGGCGCAGGTGCGCCGCTGCGAGCTGGTGTCGGGCGATCGCGTCACCGGCCCGGTGCGCACGCCGCGCCGCTCCGAGCGCTACCCCTCGCTCGTCCGCATCGACACGATCAACGGCGGCTCCGCCGACGCCGTGTCCAGCGGCACGCGCTACGAGGACCTGCCGGTGGCCTACCCCGGCGAGCGCTTCGAGCTGAAGTCCAGCGACCAGACGCTGCAGGCGATCGAGGCATTGACGCCGTTCGGGCGCGGCTCGCGCGTCACGATCGTCGGCGCCGCACGCTCGGGCAAGAGCGAGACGCTCGGCGCGCTGCTGCACGCGATCGCCGCGGGCAAGGGCCCGGAGGTCTCGCTCGTGCTCGCGGGCGCCCGCCCGGAGGAGATCGGCCGCTGGCAGGAGGGCGAGCCCGCCCCGGTGGCGGCGCTCAGCTTCGCGGCCTCGCCCGACACGCAGGCGCAGGCGGTCGACCACGCGATCGACGCCGGCAAGCGCGTCGCCGCGCGCGGGGGAGACGCCGTCGTGCTGATCGATTCGCTCGACGGCCTGCCGCCGCACGTCGCGCGCAGGGCGCTCGCCGCCGCGCGCAACCTGCGCGAGGGCGGCTCGCTGACCGTGATCGCCACGGCGTCCGCGCCCGTCGGCGGCGAGAGCACCGTGATCGCGCTCGACGTCGCGCTCACCTCGACGGGCCGCCAGCCGATCCTCGACCTCGCCGCCAGCGGCGTGATCCGCCCGGATCTGCTCGTCGGCGAGTCCGACGCCAAGGCGCTCGTCAAGGCACGCGCGGAAGCGCTCGACAACGGCAGCTAGGAGACGGCGAAAGCCGCAAGGCCATCCGAGCGGGGAGCCGCGAAAGCGGCTCCCTAACTCAACTCAACGCCTGTAGGCGACTCGGCCCCAGGAGGGCTCGGGCGCGAGTTCGATCGGCTCGCCGGCTGCCTCGCTCAGCGGGTCGGCCGGTTGCACGTAGGCGAAGCCGCCGGTGGCTTCGTCGAAGGACACGCTCAGCTCGCCCTCGTTGACGCGCTGGTCCAGCCAGGCGCCGCGGAAGACCAGCCGCCGCAGCCAGTGCACCAGCGAGCGCTCCGCCGGGCCGACCAGCTCCGGCCAGCAGTCGTTGACGTGCTGGCCCAGCGCCGAGGCCGGGTCGGAGATCTCGCCGTTGACCGCGAGGTTCACGAGGTCTTCCAGCTCCTCCTCGCCGAGGCGGCCGCCGACGAACCCGACCTTGATCGCCGCCTGCTCGCAGCGCTCGGAAAAGTCGGCCTCGTTGAAGGTGAAGCGGAGCTCGCCGTATTCGAGGACGAAGTCCTCTCCGGAGTCGTAGTTTCCGCGGCGCGAAGTGTCCATGGCGAGCTTGCCTCCAGGCGCTTGGCACCCGAGGTCGTCGGGATCATAAGGCGGCTTCCTGCACCGCCGGCTGCGGTGCATGGGATTTTGCATGCATTCGGTTCCACCGAATCGCGGCTTGCGCGGCCCGGCCGGCCAACGCCCTCTATACGCTGCCCGAATGGCGCGTCTGTCCCAACACGGCCTGCGGCGCGTGCTCGGCACGAGCGCGCTGTTCTCGACCGCCTACGGCAACGTCGGCTCCTCGATCTACTACGCGCTCGGGCTCGTCGCCTCCTACGCGCTGGGGCTGACGCCGATCGTGTTCCTGATCACCGGCGTGATCTTCTACCTGACCGCCGCTACCTACGCCGAGGCCACGGCGATGTACCCCGAGGCCGGGGGCTCCTCCTCGTTCGCGCGCCACGCCTTCAACGAGCTGTGGTCGTTCTTCGCGGCTTGGGCGCAGATGCTCAACTACACGATCACGATCGCGATCTCCGCGTTCTTCGTGCCGCACTACCTGGGCGGCCTGTTCTGGCCCGCGCTCGAACACGGACCCGGCGACATCATCTTCGGGATCGCCGTCGTCGCCACGCTGTCGATGGTCAACGTCGTCGGCGTCAAGGAGGCCGCCGGCTTGAACATCTTCCTCGCGATCACCGACCTCGCCACGCAGCTGTTGCTCGTGATCGTCGGGATCGTGCTGGTGCTCTCGCCCGACACGCTCGTCCACAACGTCCACCTGGGCCTGGCCCCGAGCTGGAAAGACTTCCTGATCGCGATCCCGATCGGGATGATCGCCTATACGGGCATCGAGACGATCTCGAACATGGCCGAGGAGGCGCGCGACGAGACGAAAACCGTGCCGAAGGCGATCCGGGCCGTGGTGCTGGCGGTGTTCGCGATCTACGCCGCGCTACCGATGGTCGCGCTGTCGGCGCTGCCGGTGCACAAGGCCGGCGACGGCAAATACACGACGCTGCTCGGCACCGCGGAGGACAAGGGCGGCTTCGCGGGCGACCCCGTGCTGGGGATCGTCAAGCACCTGCACCTGGGTGCCTTCCAGCACGTCGGCGAGATCTACGTCGGCCTGCTCGCCGCGACGATCCTGTTCATCGCCACGAACGCCGGCATCATCGGCGCCTCGCGTCTGGTCTACTCGATGGGGCTGCACCGGCAGGTGCCGGGGCGCCTGTCACAGCTGCACCCGCGCTTCTCCACGCCCTGGGTCGGCATCCTGCTGTTCGGCGGCATTGCCTGCGTGACGATCATCCCCGGCCAGGCCGAATTCCTGGGCAACATGTACGCCTTCGGCGCGATGCTGTCGTTCACGATCGCGCACCTGTCGGTGATCCGGCTGCGCGTGAAGGAGCCCGATCGCCCGCGTCCCTATCGCGGGCCGGGCACGATCAGGATCGCCGGCAGGGAGCTGCCGCTGTTCGCGCTGCTGGGGATCTTCGGCACGGGCCTTGCGTTCGTCGTCGTCACCGTGCTGCACCTCGCGGTCGCGGCCGCGGGCGTCTTCTGGCTGGCGCTCGGGATGGGGCTGTACGTGCTCTACCGGCGCGACCAGGGGCTCGACCTGCGCACGACCACGAAGTCGCCGCAGCGCGAGCGTCCGCCCGAATTCGAGGAGTTCGACTACCGCACGGCGCTGGTGCCGATCTTCGGCAAGGACATCAGCGCCAGCGTGCTTGGGCACGCCGCGAAGCTGATCGGCGAAGAAGGCGTCGTCTACGCGATCTATGTGCTGCCCGTGCCGAACCAGCTTTCCCTGGACGCCGGCATGGAGGAAGAGGAAGCGCACGGGCGCTCGGTGCTGGAGAGCGCCCGTATCCAGGCGCGCCGCTCCGGGATCAAGATCCACACCGCGCTGATCCGCACGCGCAGCCCCGGGGCCACGCTCGTGCAGGAGGCCCAGCGGGTCAACGCCGACGTCATCTACTGGTCGACGATCCACGCCTCCTCCTCCGACCAGCGGATCGGCCCCACGGCGGCCTACCTGCTCGGCAAGCGGCCCTGCCGCGTGATCATCGAGACCGAGAACCCGCCCGCGCCGGCGCCGCCGCGCAAGCGCGAGCCGGTCCCCGCCTGACGCGCCGCCGGGCCTTCCGGGGCACCGCGGGCGCCCGCCGCGGCGGCCGTAACGAAATCGTTATGTCCCGCGTGGCGATCGTCATGCGGGCGTAATGCCCGCATACCTAGCTTGACGCTGGGATGGCACGCCTGACAGAGCACGGTCTGCGCCGCTCGGTCGGCGTGTCGGGCCTGTTCGCGACCGCCTACGGCAACGTCGGCTCCTCGATCTACTACGCGCTCGGGCTCGTCGCGGCGCACGCGCTGGGGCTGACGCCGCTGGTCTTCCTGTTCGCGGGCGGGCTGTTCGCGCTGACGGCGAAAACCTACGCGGAGGGGGCGTCGATGTTCCCCGAAGCCGGCGGCTCATCCTCGTTCGCGCGCCATGCCTTCAACGATGTCGTCTCGTTCTTCGCGGGCTGGGCGCTGAGCCTCGACTACATCCTCACGATCGCGATCTCGGCGTTCTTCGTGCCGCACTACCTGAGCGCGTTCCCGGGGCTGCACGCGCTGAACCACAACCCCGACGACATCGTCGGCGGGCTGGTCGTCGTCGGCGTGCTGGCGGCGCTGAACATCCGCGGCCTCGGCGAGTCGGCGAAGCTCAACTTCATCCTCGCGATCGCCGACCTCAGCACGCAGGTGCTGCTCGTGGTCGTCGGCGCCGTGCTCGTGCTGAGCCCGCACCTCCTGATCCACCAGGTGCACCTCGGCAGCGTCCCCAGCTGGGGCGAACTGATCTTCGCGCTGTCGCTGGCGATGCTCGCCTACACCGGCATCGAGACGGTCGCCAACATGGCGGAGGAGTCGCGCGACCCCGGGCGCCAGGTGCCGAAGGCCGTCAACCTCGTGGTGCTGGCCGTGCTGGGCGTCTACGCGGGCATCTCGGTCGTCGCGCTGTCGGCGCTGCCCGTCGTCCACCACGGCATCGGCTACAGCCCGCAGCTGCACGAACACTTCTCCACGCCCGGCCACGCCACGGCGCTCGGGGGCTTCTTCCAGAACGACCCCGTACTGGGGATCATCTCGCGCCTGGGCCTGCACGGCACGGTGCTGCACATCGCCCAGTACTACGTCGGCGTGCTCGCGGCGACGATCCTGTTCATCGCCACGAACGCCGGCATGATCGGCATCTCGCGGCTGTCCTGGTCGCTGTCGGAGCACCGCCAGCTCCCGAGCATCTTCTCGCGGCTGCACTCGCGCTTCCGCACGCCCTGGTTCACGCTCGTGTTCTTCAGCGGCCTCGCGGGCGTGCTGATCCTCTACGGCGACACCGAAGTGCTCGGCAACCTCTACTCGTTCGGGGCGATGCTGTCGTTCACGACCGCGCACGTCGCGGTGATCGCGCTGCGCGTCAAGGACCCCGACCGCGAGCGGCCCTACCGGATGCCTGGGAACCTGCGCATCCACGGCGCGGACATCCCGCTGAGCGCGGTGCTCGGCGGGATCGGCACCGCCGCGGCGTGGGTCGCGGTCGTGGTCTTCCACGCGGAGGCCCGCGTCGTCGGCATCCCCTGGATGGTCGTGGGCATGGCGGGCTACTACTTCTATCGCCGCCGCCAGGGCCTCGACCCGCTGAAGTCCTACAAGATCGAGCGCGCCGCGCGGCCGGCGGACTTCGAGGCGTTCGAGTACTCCACCGCGCTCGTGCCGATCTTCGGCGCGGACGTCAGCGCCAGCGCGCTGCACAGCGCCGCGAAGCTGATCGGCGAAGACGGCGTCGTCTACGCGATCTTCGTGCTGCCGGTGCCGAACCAGCTTTCCCTGGACGCCGGCATGGAGGAGGAGGAAGCCCACGGGCGCTCGGTGCTGGAGAGCGCTCGCATCCAGGCGCGGCGCGCCCAGATCAAGATCCACACGGCGCTGATCCGCACGCGCAACCCCGGCGCGGCGCTCGTGCAGGAGGCCGAGAAGGTCGGCGCCGACGTGATCTACTGGTCCACGATCCACGCGCCCGCGGGCGAGCAGGGGATCGGCCCGACGGCGGCCTATCTGCTCGGCAGGCGGCCCTGCCGCGTGATCGTCGAGACCGAGAACCGCGCGACGCGCGAGCTGCGCGACGGCGTGCCGGGGGCCTCCGCGGCCTCGCGCGCGGACGGGGCGGGCGGCGGCGCGCCCGCCGCGAAGCCCGTCAGCCGCGCCGCAGCGCCGAGCTGAGCGCCTCGCCCAGCTCGGGGTGGGCGAACTCGTAGCCGAGCACCAGCGCCTTCGCGGGCACGACGCGCGCGCCTTCGGTGACGATCTCGGCCATCTCGCCGTAGAGCAGCCGCAGCGCCGCGCCCGGCACCGGCAGCAGCGCCGGGCGGTGCAGCGCCCGCCCCAGCGCGCGCGAGAAGTCGCGGTTGCTCGCGGGGGTGGGGGCCGTGGCGTTGACGGCGCCGCGCCAGCGCTCGTCGCCCGCGGCGGCGAGGAAGATGCCGACGAGGTCCTCGCGGTGGATCCAGGAGATGTACTGGCGCCCGCCGGCCACGGGGCCGCCGACGCCGAGCTGGAACGGCGGCAGCATCTTCTCCAGCGCGCCGCCGTCGCGGTGCAGCACGACGCCGGTGCGCACGCAGGCCACACGTGCCCCCAGCCCCTCGGCCTTGTGCGCCTCGGACTCCCACTCGACGCAGACCTGCGCGAGGAAGTCGCGCCCGGGCGGCGCCTCCTCGTCGAGCGGCTCTTCGCCGTGGGCGCCGTAGTAGCCGACGCCGGAGGAGCTGATCAGCGCGCGCGGCGCCCGTCCCGCCTCGTGCATGCCGGCGAGCAGGTTGCGCGTGCCGGTGACGCGGCTCTCGCGGATCGCGCGCTTGGCGCGCTCGTTCCAGCGCTGGGCGATGTTCTCGCCGGCGAGGTGCAGGACCGCGTCGCGCCCGTCGAGCGCCTGCGCGGGCGCCGGTTCGCCCATCAGGTCCCAGGCGAACGCCTCGACGTCCTCGTGGCCCTCGCGCGCCAGGCGCTTGCGCGCGCGCTCGGGGTCGCGCGTGAGCACGGACACCTCGGCGCCCGCGTCCTGTAGCGCGGCCACGAGCGGGGGGCCGATCAGGCCGGTGGCCCCCGTGACCGTGACGCGCGCGGCGCTCGTGCTCATTGCGCCACGGGCGCGCCGGGGGCGAGCGTGTCGCCCTGGGCGAAGCCCAGCTCGCTGCCCGCGCGCGCGGCGCCGGTGGCGCGCGCCTCGTCGGCGACGGCCTTCGCGACCGCGGGTGCGACGTCGCGGTTGAAGACGGAGGGGATGATGTAGTCCTCGCGCAGTTCGGACTCGTCGACGGTGTCGGCGATCGCGTGCGCCGCGGCCATCTTCATCTCCTCGGTGATCTCGGGGGCGCGCACGTCGAGCGCGCCGCGGAACACGCCGGGGAAGCAGAGCACGTTGTTGATCTGGTTCGGGTAGTCCGAGCGGCCGGTGGCGACGATCCGCGCGTACTTCGCGGCGTCCTCGGGTGTGACCTCGGGGTTGGGGTTCGCCATCGCGAACACCATCGCGTCGTCGTTCATCCGCGCCAACGCCTCCGCGGGCATCGCGCGCGCGCCGGAGAGGCCGATCAGCAGGTCCTCGCCGTCGATCACCTCTGCGGGCGTGCCCGCGCGGCAGTCGGGGTTCGTCTGCTCGGCGAACCATTTCTTGATGTCGCTCATCGAGCCGTTCAGGTAGTCCTCGCGCTGGACGTGCAGCGCGCCCTTGGAGTCGGCGCCGACGATGTTTTTCACCCCGCCCGCCTGGAGGATCTTCGTGACGGCGATGCCCGCGGCGCCCAGGCCGATGATCAGCACGTTGAGGTCCTCGATCCGCTTGCCGGTGAGCTTCACGGCGTTCAGCAGCGCCGCCATCACGACGACCGCGGTGCCGTGCTGGTCGTCGTGGAACACGGGGATGTCGAGCTCGGCCTTCAGCCGGTCCTCGATCTGAAAGCAGCGCGGCGCGGAGATGTCCTCGAGGTTGATGCCGCCGAACGCCGGCGAGATCAGCTTGACGTTCTGCACGATCTCCTCGGGGTCGGTGGTGTCGAGGCAGATCGGGAAGGCGTCGACGCCGGCGAACTCCTTGAACAGGCAGCACTTGCCCTCCATCACGGGCATCGCGGCGCGCGGGCCGATGTCGCCGAGACCCAGCACCGCGGTGCCGTCGGAGACGACGGCGACCGTGTTGCGCTTGATCGTGTACTGGAAGGCCTTTTCCTCGTCCTCGGCGATCGCGGTGCAGACGCGGGCGACGCCGGGCGTGTAGGCCATCGAGAGGTCGTCGCGCGTCTTCAGCGGGTGCTTGTTGTGCTGTTCGATCTTGCCGCCGACGTGCATCTGGAAGGTGCGGTCGGTCGTGTCGATCACCTCGACGCCCTCCAGCGCGCGCATCGCCGCGAGGATCTGCTCCCAGTGGTCCTGGCTGGAGGCGTCGACGACGATGTCGCGCAGGCTGTGCGAGCCGTCGACCTCGACCAGGTCCACGGCGCCGACCATCCCGCCGGCGTCGCCGATCGCGCCGGTCAAGAGGCCGAGCGTCCCCTGGGCGTCCTCGATGCGGACGCGGATCGTAAGGCGGTACTGCGCGCTGGTCGTTGCGCTCACTGAGCTTTCTCCTAGGTATTCGGGCGGCAGGGCATGTTAGGGCCAAGCGGCGGGACGCCGCTGCGCCGCTCTCATAGAGTGGGCCTCGCATGGCCGCCGCGAGCACGACCGCGAAGTCCCGGACGGGCGCCCCCACGGGCGCCGGCCAGGGGGCGGAGCGGCGCCTGTTCCTGATCGACGGCCCGAGCCTCGTCTACCGCGCCTTCTTCGCGCTGCCGGAGTCGATCGCGACCTCGACGGGCGTGCCGACGAACGCGATCTTCGGCTTCGCCTCGATGCTGGTGAAGATCGTCACCGACTACGGCGTGCAGCCAACGGTCGTCGCCTGGGACGCGGGCACCTCCGGGCGCACGGAGGTCTACTCCGAGTACAAGGCCCAGCGCCGCTCGCGCCCCGATCTGCTCAAGCAGCAGTGGCCCGCGATGGAACCGCTCGTGGAGGCGTTCGGCTACGCCAACGTCAAGGTCGAGGGCTACGAGGCCGACGACGTGATCGCCTCGCTGGCGGCCCGCGCCAGCCAGGCGGACCCGCCGGTGCCGGTGATGATCGTCACCGGCGACCGCGACGTCTTCCAGCTGATCGACGAGGACGGCCTCGTGAAGGTGATGGCGACCGCGCGCGGGATCACCGAGACGAAGATCTACGACCGCCAGGCGGTGATCGACCGCTACGGCATCCCGCCCGAGCTGATCCCCGACTTCTACGGCCTGAAGGGCGACACCTCCGACAACATCCCCGGAATCCCGGGGATCGGCGACAAGACCGCGAGCGATCTGATTCAGACGTATGGATCTCTAGAGGACGTGCTGTCGCACGTCGATGACATCAAAGGCGCGAAGCGCAAACAGAACCTGACCGAGCACGCGGAGGACGCACGGGTCTCGAAGCAGCTCGCGACCGTGCAGCGCGACGTCGAGGTGCAGATCGACGTCGCCGCCGAGTCCACGCGCGAGCCCGACCGCTCGCGCGTGCGCGAGGTGTTCCGCGAGTTCGAGTTGCGCGACCCGCTGCGGCGCCTGGAGGAAGCGCTGGGCGACCCCGAGGTCGCTGCCCCGGCGCCCGCGGCGGAGGTGAAGCTCGGCGGGCGCGTCCGTGACGGCAAGCCGCAGGACGTTGCGAAGCTGGGTGGGGCGGAGGACGAGCTGGCGCTCGTCGCGCGCGAGACCGAGGCGCCGGAGGGCGAGCTGTTCGCGGACGGCCCGCCGTGGCGCTTCGCCGCCGCGGTGGGGGAGGAGGCGATCGCGGGGGACTGCCAGTCGCCGGACGAAGTCGCCGCCGCCGCAGGCGAGCGGCCGGTGATCGCGCACGACGCGAAGGCGCTGGGGCTCGTCCCGCCGGGGTTGACGCACGACACGCTGCTCGGCGCCTTCCTGCTCGAGCCGGCGCGGCGCAAATTCCCGCTCGCCGAGCTGTGCGAAGAGCGCGGGCTCGCCAGCGACCTCGACGACCCGCTCGCCGCCGACGCCGTGATGCTGCACGCGCTCGCGGCCTGGCAGCGTGAGCAGATCGCCGAGCGCGGCCTGGAGGGCGTGATGCGCGACGTCGAGCTGCCGCTGGTTCCGGTGCTGCGCGAGATGGAGCTGCTGGGCGTGCGCCTGAATCTCGACCGGCTCGCTGAGATCACCGGGCGCGTGCGCGAGGAGCTGACGGGCCTGGAAGAGGACATCTTCCTGCTGGCCGAAGAGGAGTTCACGATCGGCTCGCCCCAGCAGCTGGGACAGATCCTGTTCGAGAAGCTGGGGCTGTCGCGCAAGCGCCGCGGCAAGACCGGCTACTCGACCGACGCGCGCGTGCTGCAGGCGATCCGCACCGAGCACGAGATCATCCCCAAGATCGAGCGCTGGCGCGAGCTCTCGACGCTGGCGAAGACCTACCTCGACGCGCTCCCCAGCCAGGTCGACGGGCGCTCGCGGATCCACACCACGTTCCTGCAGGCCGGCGCGCAGACGGGGCGCCTGGCGAGCACGAACCCGAACATGATGAACGTGCCGATCCGCACGCCGCTCGGGCGCGAGATCCGCGGCTGCTTCGAGGCCGACGAGGGCCAGGTGCTGATCTCGGCGGACTACTCGCAGATCGAGCTGCGGGTGCTCGCGAACGTCGCGGAGGAGCCGGTCCTGATGGAGATCTTCGAGCGCGGCGAAGACGTCCACACGGCGACGGCCTCGCAGGTCTTCCAGGTCGCCCCCGATGCGATCGACCCGGGGATGCGCTCGAAGTCGAAGATGATCAACTACGGGATCGTCTACGGGCTCTCGGACTTCGGGCTCGCCGACCGGCTGAACATCCCCCGCGAGGAGGCGAAGGAGTTCATCGACGCCTACCTGACCCGCTTCCCGCGGGTGGCGGCGTTCATCGCCGAGACGATCGAGTCCGCGAAGGAGCGCGGCTACGTCACGACGCTGTGGGGCCGCCGGCGCCAGATCCCGGAGCTGCAGGCGCGCAACTACCAGGTGCGCACGCTGGGCGAGCGGCTCGCGGTCAACACCGTGATCCAGGGCACCGCCGCCGACATCATCAAGCTGGCGATGATCCGCTGCCACGCGGCGCTGGCCGAGTCGGGGATGCAGACGCGCCTGCTGCTGACGATCCACGACGAGCTGCTGTTCGAAGGACCGCCCGGCGAGGCGAAGCGGGCCGGCGATTTGATCGAGCGCGAGATGTGCGGCGTGTGGGAGCGCGAGCCGCCGCTCGCCGTCGAGGCCGGGGTCGGGCAGAACTGGCTGGAGGCGAAGTGAGCAAGACGGTCGCGGTGCTCGTCGGCGTCGGCGCCGGGTGCCTCGTCGGCATGCAGGCGCCGATCAACTCGCGCCTGGGCAAGACCGTCGGCGGCGTGCAGGCCGCGAGCTTCTCGTTCCTGGCCGGGACCGTGGCGCTCGTCTCGCTGACGTTCGTGCTGCGCGGCGGGCTCGGCAGCTGGGGTCGCATCGGCCAGGTGCCGTGGTGGGCGCTGGTCGGCGGCCTGCTCGGCGCGGTCTACGTGTTCGTGGCGCTGGAAGCGGTGCGCACGCTCGGCGCGAGCGGGCTGACCGCGGTCGTGATCACCGGCCAGCTCGCGATCTCCGTGGCGATCGATCGCTTCGGGCTGCTCGGCGTCGCCAAGCAGCACGTCGGCGTGCAGCGCGTGCTCGGCCTCGTGCTGCTGCTTGCGGGCGTCGTGCTCGTCGTGCGCAAGTAGCGCCTCAGCCGAGCGCGGTGCGAAAGCCCTCGCGCCAGTCGGCGTGCTTCGGGCTCCAGCCCAGCTCGCGCTTGGCGCGGGCGTTCGAGGCTCCCTGCGCTTCGGTCATGATCGCCACGCCGTAGCTGCCCGCGAGCGGCCGCGCGAGCCACGCCGGGACTTTCATCGGCCTGCCCGCGCCGAGCGCCTGTGCCAGCGCGGGAATCCAGTCGGCGACGCGCGCGGGCTCGTCGTCGACGACGTTGAACACGCCAGGCTTGCCCGCGTCGAGCGCTGCGACCGTCGCCGCGGCGGCGTCGTCGACGTGGATGAACGACCACACCCCCGCGCCCGAGCCGACGACCGGCAGCCTCCGCCTGGCGACTTCCTCGCCGGTCGAGCCGTCGCGCGCGATCGCGCTGCCCGGGCCGTAGAAGTAGCCGTAGCGGAGCACGGTGCCGCCGGCGTCGAGCACCGCCCGCTCGAGCGTCCCGAGGGCGCCCGCCGAGCGCTGGACGGGCTTCGGCGCCCGCTCGGGGTCGAGCAGCGGGTCGTCCTCGCCATGCACCGTGCCCGGCGGGCCGGGCGCGTAGAAGAAGGCGACGCTCTGTGCGATCAGGCGCTGCACGCCGGCGGCCTTCGCCGCCGCCACGAGGTTCGCGGTGCCCTCGCTGCGCAGGCGGTCGTTCGTGGCGAAGTCGCGCTCCATCTTGCGGGGGTCGATCCGCGCCGGGATCGAGGTGAGCTGGTGGATCATCGCGTCCGGCCGCGCCTCCGCGACGGCCCTCGCGAGCGCGGGCGCGTCGAAGGCGTCCGCCACCACCGGCTCCGCGCCCGCCGCGCGCAGCCGCTCGCTGCGCTCGGCCGAGCGCGTCATCCCGACCACCTCGTGCCCTTCGGCGCGCAGCAGCGGCACGAGCCGGCGCCCGATCACGCCGGTGGCGCCCGCGAGGAAGACCCTCACGCCGCGATCGCGTTGGGGGACGGCGTCTCGTCGCGGCCCGCTGTCTCGGGCACGACGCAGACCATCCCCTCGCTGAAGCCCGTCGCGCCGATGCCCAGCGCGAGGTTGAAGCGCCCGCGCATGTTCTCGACCGCGATCACGTTCGTCAGCTCGACGAGCTGGGCGTCGTCGAAGTGCTCGCGCAGCGCCGCGAACAGCTCGTCGGAGACGCTCACCGGCGTGCTGCTGATGCCGGCCGCGTAGTCGATCACGAGCTTCTCCAGCTCTGAGAACTCGTCGCTGTCGCGGTGGTGGGGGAGCGCCAGCAGCTGCGCCTCGCTGACGCCGGCGCGGTAGGCGATCGGCGAGCCGATGTCGATGCACCATCGACAGTGCGTGAAGGCCGCCGCCTTCAGCTCGGCGAGTACCTTCAGGCGCTCGGGCACGCGGTGCGCTCTCGCGACCATCCCCTCGAACACGCCGTAGCCGATCAGCAGCCCCGGCGTGTGCGAGAACGCCTGCGCCGGCTCGATCATCGCGGTCGTCGTCTCGCAGCCGGTCAGCTTCTTCGTTTCGCGGCGGCCGATCCACAGCAACAGGCGCGTCCACGGCCCGACCCTGCGCTCGTTTGTTCCAGCGACTCTCATGACCTCTGCACCTCCGGGGATCGTGCCGACTCGCGCGCCAGCCAGACCAGCGCCGCGGTCGCGACCGCGAGCGAGGCGAAGTTGGCCGGCCCGAGCCAGCGGGTGTGGGCTGCGCCGATGTCGGCGAGGTGGTTGATCGCGTGCAGGCCGTACTGGAGCGCGAGCAGGCACAGCACCGGCGTGCGCCAGGAGCGGCGGCGGCAGGCGATCAGGCCCGCGACGCCGATCGCGGCGTAGAACGTCGCGATGTCGCGCATGTAGTGGTCGTTCTGCGCGCCGTAGGGGCCGATGTCTTCGAAGAAGGCATGCGGCGCGAACGTCAGCATCGCCGCGATCGCCAGGTTCACCACCGCGAACGCGATCAGCCCCGCGACGACGATCGAGTCCTCGCGGGAGGGGGCGCCGGCGGTTGCTGCGGGGATCTCGCCGGCGGTTGACACGCCCGCTACATTAGCCCACAGGTGGTTCCCGAACAGTGACCAGTTCAACGGCAGAAATGGGTACCAGTTATGGCCCGGAGCTGCTCGTCCGCCTGCGCGGCGGCAAGCGCCGCGCGCAGCTGGAGGATCGCCTGCGCGAGCTGGTCCGCGACGGCACGCTCGCCGCCGGGAGCCGCATGCCCTCCTCGCGCGCGCTCGCCGGCGACCTGGGCGTCTCGCGGCGGCTCGTGGTCGACGCCTACGCGCAACTGCTCGCGGAGGGCTACCTCGTCGCGCGCCGGGGCGCCGGCACGTACGTCGCGGATGCGGGGACCAGCGAGGAGCCCGCGGCCGGCCCGCGCCCCGCGGGCAGGCTGCGGTTCGACTTCTTCCCCGGGGCGCCGTCGCTGTCCTCGTTCCCGCGCGCGCTGTGGCTCAGCGCGACGCGCGAGGTGTTGCGCTCGGCGCCCGACAGCGCCTTTGCCTACCCCAATCCGCGCGGCGCGCCCGAGCTGCGCAGCGCGCTCAGCGCGTACCTGCGCCGCGTGCGCGGCGTCGCCGCCGACCCGGAGGCGATCGTCGTCTGCGCCGGCGCGACCCAGGGCCTCGCGCTGCTCGCCCGCGCGCTCCGCACGCGCGGCGTCGAGGCGATCGACGTCGAGGACCCCGGGCTGCCGCCGCATCGCGCGGTGCTCGCCTACGCCGGCCTGTCCGTGCGCGGCGCGCGGGTGGACGAGCAGGGGCTGGTGGTCTCGTCGCTGCGCGCGCCCGTCGTGCTTTGCACGCCGGCGCACCAGTGCCCCACGGGCGTCGTGCTCTCGCCCTCCCGTCGCGGCGAGCTCGTGCGCTGGGCGCGGGAGGGGGGCATCGTGATCGAGGACGACTACGACGCGGAGTTCCGCTATGACCGCGCGCCACTCGGCGCGTTGCAGGGTCTCGCGTCCGATCGCGTCGTCTACCTCGGGACGGTCTCGAAGACGCTCGCGCCCGGCCTGCGCCTTGGCTGGCTGGTGCTGCCGCCATCGCTCATCGCGCCGGTCGCGGAAGCGAAGGCGTTCGACGACCTTGGCTGCTCGACCGTCGAGCAGCTCGTGCTCGCGCGGCTCCTGCAGACCGCCGCCTACGACCGGCACCTGCGCAAGGCCCGGCGCCTGAACCGCTCGCGCCGCGACGCGCTGCTCGCCGCCGTCGCGGAGCACATGCCGCGGGCGCGGGTGAGTGGCGTCTCCGCGGGGCTGCACGCGCTGCTGGAGCTGCCCGAGCCCGCCGAGCTTCAGGCGCTGCTCGCCGGCGCCGCGGCGGAGTCGCTCGGGATCTACCCGCTGAACTTCCATGAAGTCGAGCCGCGGGCAGAGGTGCGGTCGCTGGTGATGGGCTACGCGAACCTGTCCGAGCCGGCGATCGCTGAGGGCGTGCGCCGGCTCGCGCACGTGCTGGGGGAGCTGTGAGCCAGGCGCGGCCCGGTGCCCGTCCCGTGCCGGGCCGAAGGTTGCCCGCGGCGCTGTTCACCGCCCGGCTCGCGGCCCGCAACGCGCCGCGCGGGGCACGCCGGATCGCGGGCGCCGCGCGCACGGGTACGCCGGGGGAGATCGCGCGCCACAAGCGCGCGCTGCTGGTGACGTACCGCCGCGACGGCACGCCGGTGCCGACGCCGGTGTGGGCGGCGCCCGGCGCGGGCGGGCTGTTGTACGTACGCTCCGAGCGCGCCTCCGGGAAGCTCAAGCGGCTGCGCAACGACGCGCGCCTGCTCGTCGCGCCCTGCACCGTTCGCGGCGAGCCGCTGGGGGCGCCGTTCGAGGCGCGAGCGCGGGTGCTCGACGCCGGGGAGGAGCGCGTCGCGGAGCAGGCGCTGGCCGCGCGCTACGGCCTGGGTCGCGAGCTGTTCGAGCGCGCGATGGACCTGCTGCGCGTCGACATGTGCTTCCTGGAGATCGCGCCCGGCGCGTGGGCGCCGGGGTCAGGCTGACAGCGCCGTCACCCGCGAGCGGGTCAGCGCGCGCACGCCGTCCGCCACGAACGTCGGCGGGGCGATATCGAGATAGCGGTCGAACGTCCAGGCGCACAGCCGGCGGTTCTCGAACATCCGGATCACCGCCGCTAGCGAGCGGCTCGGGGTGACCCGCCCGACCGCGCGCTGCACGCGCAGCATCCACTCGAACTTGCGCGCGTGCGAGGCCGAGAACGTCCCGTAGCGCTGGAGCGCCTGCTCGCGCGTGCGCCGTCCCTGCACGACCTCGCGCAGCTCGCGCCCGCAGGCGAGGCCGAAGTAGAGCGCCGTGCGGATGCCCTCCGCCGTCAATGGGAGACAGTGGCCGGCGGAGTCGCCGACAAAGAACACGCCGTCCTCCACGGCGGGGCGGAGCTGATGCGGTATCCAGTTGCCCTGGTAGCGCTCGGGGGGCAGGCCAAGGTCGCCCGCGAGCCTGACCGTCGGCTCCTTGACGTGGTGGGAGGGCCAGAACGAGCCGACGCCCACGCGCAGCTCGCCCGCGGCGGGGAAGCTCCACGAGTAGCCGGCGCGGACGTAGCGCGGGTCGACCCACAGCTCAAGCTCCTCGCCGTTGCCCTCCGGGTGCACCTCCAGGCCGCGCGACAGCCGCGCGTTCGGCGGCTGGATCGTCGAGGCGTTCGAGAGCACGCGCCGCCAGCCGAGCGCGTCCACGATCAGCGGCGCCGTCAGCCGGCCGCGGTCCGTGATCACCGTGTCGCCCTCACGGCCGGTGATCGTCGCCGTCGCGAACTCCACGTCGCCGTCGCCGGCCTGGCCCCACAGGAGCGCGCACAGCTCGCGGTAGTCGAACGTCGAGAACGACCAGGGCAGCGACCAGCGCGAGGTGTTGAACTTCGTGTGCACCACCAGCTCGCCGAACGTCTGGCGGTGGGAGTCCTGCAGGTCCATCGCGTTCAGCCAGCGCGTCGGCATCGCGCACGCGGAGGTCTGGCGCTCGCCGATCTCGTAGCGGTCCAGCAGCAGCACGCGCGCGCCCGAGCCCGCCAGCTCGCGGGCGATCGTCAGGCCCGCGAAGCTCGCGCCGCACACCAGGACGTCGCAGTCGCGCTCGAGTGGCGTGCGCGCCGCTCCCCGCGTCGTCGCTCGTACAGGCATCTGCCGAGCAATGATACGGGCGACCGCGCCGATGCTGCGCTAGGCTTCGCCGGTGCAAACGGTGATGGAGAATCCTCAAGCCCGGGTGGTCGAGGGGTCGAACGGCCTCCTGCTGGAGGTCGACGGCGCGATCGTCCCCAACTACGAGGCGACCTTCCGGACGATCGAGGAGGGCGAGGTCGTAACGGGTCACGTCGTCCGCATCGACAAGGACGAGGTGCTTGTCGACATCGGCTACAAGTCCGAGGGGGTCATCCCCGCGAACGAGCTTTCGATCCGCAAGTCGGTCGATCCCAAGGACGAGGTCCACCTCGGCGAGGAGGTCGACGCGATCGTCCTCACCAAGGAGGACCAGGACGGCCGCCTGATCATGTCCAAGAAGCGCGCCCGCTTCGAGAAAGCGTGGCGCCGCATCGAAGCCGCCAACGAGTCCGGCGAGCCGGTCGAGGGGACCGTGATCGAGGTCGTCAAGGGCGGCCTGATCATCGACCTTGGCGTGCGTGGCTTCCTGCCCGCATCGCTCGTGGACATCCGCCGCGTGCCGAACCTCGACGAGTACATGGGCACGAAGATCGAGACGAAGGTCATCGAGCTGAACCGCTCGCGCAACAACGTCGTGCTGTCGCGCCGCGCGGTGCTGGAGGAGGAGCGCAAGGAGGTCCGCCAGCAGATCCTCGACCGCCTCCAGCCCGGCCTCGTGGTCGAAGGGCAGATCTCGAACATCGTCGACTTCGGCGCGTTCGTGGACCTCGACGGGATCGACGGCCTGATCCACATCTCCGAGCTTTCCTGGTCGCACGTCAACCACCCGAGCGAGATCCTCTCGATCGGCGACACCGTCAAGGTCAAGGTGCTCGACATCGACCGCGACCGCCAGCGCATCTCGCTGGGCCTGAAGCAGACCCAGGAGGACCCCTGGCAGCGGATCGTCGACACCTACAACGTCGGCGACGAGCTGGAGGGCAAGGTCACGAAGGTCGTCACCTTCGGCGCCTTCGTTGAGATCCTCGACGGCGTCGAGGGCCTCGTGCACATCTCCGAGCTCGCGCCGCACCACGTCGAGAGTCCCCGCGAGATCGTTCACCCGGGCGACGAGATCCGCGTGAAGATCCTCGAGATCGACTCCGAGCGCCGCCGCCTGTCGCTGTCGGCGAAGCGCGTCGAGGACCAGATCCTGCCGGTGTCGCGCCCGAACGAACCCGCCGCCGAGGCGCCCGCAGCCGAGGCGCCCGCAGCGGAGGCCGCGCCCGCCGCGGAAGCAGCGCCTGCCGCTGAGGAGGCGCCTGCCTTCGAGGAGGCGCCCGCCGCGGAGGCCGCTCCCGCCGAGGCGCTTGTCGCGGAGGTCGCGGAGGAGGCGCCCGCGGAAGAGGCATCCGCGGAGGCGGCGCCCGAGCCGCAGCCCGCCGAGCCCGCGGCTGAGGCTGCCGCAGAGGAGCCCGTCGCCGAAGCGCCCGCGGAGGAGCCTGTCGCCGAGGCGCCAGCGGAGGACGCCGTCGAGGAGCCCGTGGGCGAGAACGTCGCCGGCGACGCCGCGCCGCTGCCGGACGCCGCGGCCGCCGAGGCGGAAGCCGCCGCCGAGTCCGAGTAGGGCCGCGCCCTTTCCGCCGGGCCGGTGCCGGATCTCATCCCGTTCGTCGGGCTGACCGGAGGCATCGGCGCCGGCAAGTCGACCGCGCTCGCGGCGCTCGCGCGCTTGGGCGCCGCGACGATCTCCAGCGACGCCGTCGTGCATGAGCTGTGGGCCGGCGACCGGCAGCTGCGGGAGGCCGTCGTCGAGCGCTGGGGGGCGGAGGTCGCGCCCGGCGGCACGATCGACCGCGCGAAGGTCGCCGAGCGCGCGTTCGCCACGCCCGAGGACCGGGCCTGGCTGGAGCAGCGGCTGTGGCCGCTCGTCGGGGCGCGCGTCGCCGCCTGGCTGACCGAGGCGCGCGCCGACCCGGCCCCCGGCGCCGAGCGGCCGCGCGCCGCGGTCGTCGAGGTGCCGCTGCTGTTCGAGTCCGGGCAGGAGGGCATCTACGACGCGACGATCGTCGTCGTCTCGGACGAGCAGCTACGCCACCAGCGCGCCGCCGCGCGCGGGCACGCCGCGCTCGACGAGCGCGCCGCGCGCCAGCTCTCGCAGCGGGAAAAGGCGGAACGTGCGACGTTCGTAGTCCGCAACGACGGCACCGAGCAGGAGTTGGAACGTGAGTTGTCGGCGGTTCTTGACAAGCTAGGCGGATGAGCCGGCAGACGGCGATCGACGCCCGTCACGCACGCTCCTCGCGCGGCGGCTCCGCCGCGCGGGCATCGCGGCGGGCGGGCGCGTCGCGGCGAGCGCGCCTGGCTCGACGCCGCGCGCTCGGCGCCGTCGTCGTGCTCGCGCTGCTCGCGCTCGCCGGCGTGCTCGTCGCCTCAGAGGTCAACCACGCCGTCTCGAGGCTCGGCCTGCCGCTCACGAACGCCGACGTGATCCGCGAACAGGCCGCCGAGAAGCACCTCGACCCCGCGCTGATCGCCGGCGTCATCTACGCGGAGTCGAAATTTTCTCCCGAGCAGTCCTCCGCCGGGGCGGAGGGGCTGATGCAGATCCTGCCCGAAACCGCCTACTTCATCGCGCACCTGTCCGGTGGCTCGCAGTTCACCGAGAGCGACCTCGCCACGCCCAGCATCAACGTCGCCTACGGCAGCTACTACCTGCGCTACCTGCTCGACCACTACGACGGCGACGAGATGCTCGCCGTCGCCGCCTACAACGCCGGTCTCGCGAACGTCGACCGCTGGGTCGCGCGGGCGAAGGCACGCGGCGGGCACCTGACCGTCGCGGAGATCCCCTTCCCCGAGACGCGCGCCTACGTCGAACGGGTGCTTGCCGCGCAGCAGGACTACCGCTCGACCTACGCTCGCGCGCTCGGCATTCAATAGAGCAGGCACGCCGCTCCCGGCGGGCCTGCCCCATCATCGATAGCGCTCGCTACGGTAGAGAGCGTGCCCGAGTTCAAGCTCGACCCCGTCTTCACCCCGACCGCCGACCAGCCGCAGGCGATCGCCGCGATCGCCGAAGGCATCCAGGCCGGCGAGCGCTTCCAGACGCTGCTCGGGGCCACCGGCACCGGCAAGACGATGACGATGGCCGGCGTGATCGAGGCCGTGCAGCGCCCCACGCTCGTGATCGCCCACAACAAGACGCTCGCCGCGCAGCTCTGCAACGAGTTCCGCACCTTCTTCCCCGACAACGCCGTCGAGTACTTCGTCAGCTACTACGACTACTACCAGCCAGAGGCCTACGTCCCCAGCCGCGACCTCTACATCGAGAAGGACTCCGCCATCAACCAGGAGGTCGATCGCCTGCGCCACGCCGCCACCGCCGCGGTGTTCGCGCGCCGCGACGTGATCGTCGTCGCCTCCGTTTCCTGCATCTACGGCCTTGGCTCGCCCGAGACCTACGAGCTGAACATGCAGATCCTCCGCCGCGGCGAGGAAATCGACCGCGACAAGCTGCTGCGCAAGCTCGTATCGATCCAGTACACCCGCAATGACCAGGTGCTCTCGCGCGGCAGCTTCCGCGTGCGGGGCGAGACGCTCGAGGTGTTCCCCGCGTACGCCGAGACCGCCTTTCGCGCGACGCTGTTCGGCGACGAGGTCGAGCGCTTGCAGCACTTCGACCCCTTGACCGGCGAGCTGCTGGAAGACGATCTCGAGCACGTCGCGATCTGGCCCGCGACCCACTACAACGTCAAGGAGGGAACGATCGAGAGCGCCGTCGAAGCGATCGGCGCCGAGCTGAACGAGCGCTGCGAGCAACTCGAGGCCGAGGGCAAGCTGCTCGAGTCCCACCGCCTGCGCCAGCGCACGCAGTACGACATGGAGATGCTGCGCGAGATGGGCTTCTGCTCCGGGATCGAGAACTACTCGCGGATCCTCGACAAACGCGCCCCCGGCGAGCGCCCCTACTGCCTGATCGACTACTTCCCCGACGACTTCGTCTGCTTCATCGACGAGTCCCACCAGACCGTGCCGCAGATCGGCGGCATGTACGAGGGCGATCGCTCGCGCAAGCAGACGCTCGTCGACTACGGCTTTCGCCTGCCCAGCGCGATGGACAACCGCCCGCAGCGCTTCGAGGAGTACCTGTCGATCACGCCGCAGCTGCTGTTCGTGTCCGCCACCCCCGGCGAGTACGAGCGCTCGAACTCCAAGCGCGTCGTCGAGCAGATCGTGCGCCCCACCGGGATCGTCGACCCCACCGTCGAGGTGCGCGAGACCAGGAACCAGATCGACGACCTGATGAACGAGGTGCGAAAGCGCGTCGACCGCGACGAGCGGGTGCTCGTAACCACGCTCACCAAGAAGATGTCCGAGGATCTGTCGCAGTACCTGCTGGAGATGGGCTTCCGCACGCGCTACCTGCACTCGGAGATCGACACGCTCGAACGCATCCAGATCATCCGCGACCTGCGCCTTGGCGAGTACGACGTGCTCGTCGGCGTCAACCTGCTCCGCGAGGGCCTCGACCTGCCCGAGGTCTCGCTCGTCGCGATCCTCGACGCCGACAAGGAGGGGTTCCTGCGCGGCGAGACCTCGCTGATCCAGACGATCGGCCGCGCCGCCCGCAACGTCGACGGGACCGTGCTGATGTACGCCGACAAGGAGACCGCCGCGATGCGTGCCGCCATCTCCGAGACCGACCGCCGCCGCGAGATCCAGCTCGCCTACAACGAGGAGCACGGGATCACCGCCGCCACGATCGTCAAGGGCATCTCCGACATCGCCGAGTTCCTGCAGTCCGACTCGAAGGTGCCGAAGGGCCGCAAACGCCGTACCGCCAAGCGCGGCAAAGGGGAGGAGATGCCCCAGCACGAGCTCGAGAAGATGATCGTCGAGCTCGAGGAGGAGATGATCGCCGCCGCCGACGAGCTGCGCTTCGAGTACGCCGCGCAGCTGCGCGACGAGCTGCGCGAGCTGCGCCGTGACCTGCGCGAGATCCAGTCCGCCGAGGGCGGTTCCGGCGGCTCCGGCGCCGCCGAGACCGCCGCGGGCGACATCGCCTAGGATGGCCGCCGTGGACATCGACCGGCAGGCGATCGAGCGGCGCGACTTCCCGATCTCCAGGCGCGGCTACGACCCCGCCGCCGTCGACGCCCACCTGCGCGCGCTCGCCGGGGAGATCGAGGAGCTGCAGCGCGAACGCGCCGATGGCGGCTCCGAGCCCTCGCTCGCCTCCGCCGCCGGCACCCAGGTGCAGAGCATTCTCGCCGCCGCCGAGACCGCCGCCGCCGACATCGAGCGACAGGCTCGCGAGGCCGCGCAGGCCACCCGCGAGGAGGCCGATCGCGACGCCGCCCAGACGCGCCAGGAGGCCGTCGAGCGGGCGCAGGCCCATGCCGCCGCCGTCGCCGAGGCCACCGCGACGCTGCTCGAGCGCGTGGGCGCCATGGACCGCGAGGCCGGTGATCTTGTCGACCGGTTGCGCGCCGGGGCCGAGCGGCTGTCCGGCGACCTCTCGGCGCTGGTGGCGAACATGGGCGAGCTGTACGACGCCGCCGCCGGTCAGGCGGGCGTCACCCGCGCCGTCGCCACCGACCAGGCCGCGCAGCCGTCGGTGCCCGTCCCGTCGCCGCCCGCATCGCCGCCGTCGTCTTCGCCGCCGCGAGCCGCGGCCCCGCCCCCGCTTTCGCCGCCCGAGACCACCGCTCCGGGCGTGCATCTCGACCCCGAGGCGCCCGCTCCGCGGGAGCGGATCGCCGCGGGTGCCGCGCCGCCCGCGCAGCAGCCCGCGAACGGGGGCGAGGGGGGCGACCTCGACAGCGCCCGGCTCGTCGCGCTGAACATGGCGCTCAACGGCGAGTCGCGCGAGGACGCCGACCGCTATCTCGCCGAGAACTACCAGCTCGCCGATCGCGGGAAGCTGATCGACGAGGTGTTCGCCGCCATCGACACCTAGGCCGCCGCGAGGCCTGGGGCTTTTCGCGCAATTAGCGAGAAGAGACGGAGTGAGGTACCCGAACGTCTGTTCGGGCTCATAGAATGACCGTCAGATGCCGACGGGCAACCAGATAGTCGTTTCAGGCGCTCGCGAGCACAACCTCAAGGACGTGTCGCTGTCGCTGCCGCGCGACGCGCTCGTCGTGATCACAGGCCTGTCCGGGTCGGGGAAGAGCTCGCTGGCGTTCGACACCATCTACGCCGAGGGGCAGCGCCGCTACGTCGAGTCGCTGTCGGCCTACGCGCGCCAGTTCCTGGGCCAGATGGACAAGCCGGACGTCGATTCGATCGAGGGGCTCTCGCCCGCGATCTCGATCGACCAGAAGACCACTTCGCGCAACCCGCGCTCGACGGTGGGCACCGTCACCGAGATCTACGACTACCTGCGCCTGCTGTGGTCGCGCGTCGGCAAGCCGCACTGCCCCATTTGCGGGCGGCCGATCGTGGGCCAGTCCGCCGAGCAGATCATCGACCAGGCGATGGAGCTCGCGGAGGGCACGCGCTTCATGGTGCTCGCGCCGGTCGTGCGCGGGCGCAAGGGCGAGTACGGCAAGCTGCTGGACGAGCTGCGCGCCGACGGATTCGCGCGCGTGAAGATCGACGAGCGCATCCGCATGCTGGAGGAGTCGATCGTGCTCGACAAGCGCTACAAGCACGACATCTCCGTCGTCGTGGACCGGCTCGTGATGCGCCACGACGTGCGCAAGCGTCTCGCGGACTCGATCGAGACCGCGGTCGCCCGCGCCGACGGGCTCGTCGAGATCGAGATCGTCGGGCGCTCCGGCGAGGACGGCGCCGGCGCCGGCGAGGAGGCGAAGGGGATGAAGGGCGCGACTGCGGCGCGCGCCGCCGCCACGCAGATCGTGCCCGGCGAGAAGCCCGAGCCCGGGACCGTGTTCACGTTCTCGGAGCGCTTCGCCTGCCCCGAGCACGGCCCCTCGCTCGTGGAGCTCGAGCCGCGGATCTTCTCCTTCAACTCGCCCCACGGCGCCTGCGACCACTGCACGGGGCTCGGCTCGCAGATGGAGATCGACCCCGAGCTGGTCGTGCCGGACCCCTCGCTGTCGATCGGCGAAGGCGCCATCGCGCCGTGGGCCAACAGCAGCTCCAACTACTACGAGCAGGTCACCGAGGCGATCGCCGACCGCTACGGCGTCGACCTGGAAGCGCCCTGGGAAGAGCTGTCCCAGGACGAGCGCGACCTGTTCCTCTACGGCACCAACGGCGAGCCGCTGCAGGTCACGTACCGCAACCGCTACGGGCGCCGGCGCTCCTACGCGACGCGCTTCGAAGGGATCGTCAAAAACCTCGAGCGCCGCTACCGCGAGACCGACTCGGAGTGGACGCGGGAGAAGATCGAGGAGTTCATGTCGCTGCGGTCCTGCCCCGTCTGCGACGGCGCGCGCCTGCGCGCGGAGTCGCGCGCCGTGCTCGTGGGGGGCACGCGGATCGAGGACTTCTGCGCGCTGTCGGCGCGCCGGGCGCTGGAGTGGCTCGAGGAGGTCGAGCTGTCGGAGACCGATCGCCACGTCGCGCGGCTGATCCTGCGCGAGATCTCCGAGCGCCTTCAGTTCCTGGAGAACGTCGGCATCGGCTACCTGTCGATGGACCGCGCCGCCTCGACGCTGTCGGGCGGGGAGGCACAGCGGATCCGCCTGGCGACGCAGATCGGCTCCTCGCTCGTGGGCGTGCTCTACATCCTCGACGAGCCCTCGATCGGCCTGCACCAGCGCGACAACTCGAAGCTGATCGCGACGCTGGAGCGGCTGCGCGACCTTGGCAACACCGTGATCGTCGTCGAGCACGACGAGCAGACGATGCGCCAGGCCGATCACCTGGTCGATCTCGGCCCGGGGGCGGGCGAGCACGGCGGCGAGATCGTGGCGCAGGGGACCGCCGCGCAGGTGCAGCGGGTGAAGGGCTCGCTCACGGGCCAGTTCCTCGCCGGCACGCGCACGATCGACGTGCCTTCGAAGCGGCGCACGCCCAACGGCTACGTCGAGATCCGCGGCGCCTCAGAACACAACCTGCGCGACATCGACGTGCACGTCCCGCTCGGCGTGCTGACCTGCGTCACGGGCGTCTCCGGCTCCGGCAAGTCAACGCTCGTCAACGAAGTGCTCTACAAGGCCGTCGCGAACCGCCTGCATCGCGCGCGCCAGCGCCCCGGCGCGCACCGCTCCATCCACGGCCTCGACCAGCTGGACAAGATCATCGCCGTGGACCAGTCGCCGATCGGGCGCACGCCGCGCTCGAACCCCGCGACGTACACCGGCCTGTTCGACGTGATCCGCGACCTCTTCTCGAAGACCCAGGAGGCCCGTGCCCGCGGCTACAAGCCCGGGCGCTTCAGCTTCAACGTCAAGGGCGGGCGCTGCGAGGTGTGCCGCGGCGACGGGCAGATCAAGATCGAGATGCACTTCCTGCCCGACGTCTACGTGCCCTGCGAGCAGTGCCACGGCAAGCGCTACAACCGCGAGACGCTCGAAGTCCGCTTCAAGGGCAGGAGCATCGCCGACGTGCTGAACATGCCCGTCGAGGAGGCGCTGAAGTTCTTCGAGCACATCCCCAAGGTCCGCCGGCGCCTGGAGACGCTCGACGCCGTGGGGCTCGGCTACGTGCGCCTCGGCCAGCCCGCGACGACGCTCTCCGGCGGCGAGGCGCAGCGCGTAAAGCTCGCCACCGAGCTGTCGAAGGTCGCCACCGGCCGCACGCTCTACATCCTCGACGAGCCAACCACCGGGCTGCACTTCGCCGACGTGCAGCGGCTGCTCGAGGTGCTCCAACGCCTGGTCGACGCGGGCAACAGCGTCGTCGTGATCGAGCACAACCTCGACGTGATCAAGTCCGCCGACAGGATCATCGACATGGGCCCGGAGGGCGGGGAGGAGGGCGGCCTTCCGATCGCGGTCGGGACTCCCGAGGAGGTCGCCGCGGAGCCCGGCTCGCACACGGGCATGTTCCTCGCCGAGCTGCTGACGCCGACCGTGAAACGGGCCGCCGCGAAAGCGCCTCGCCGCAAGCGCGCGGCGAAGGTCGCGGCTTGAGCGGGCCGGCCGCCGACCCGGACAGAGCGGGGGAGGCCCCGGCGGCCACGCCCGGGCTACCGGCGCAGGCACGCCTGTGGGCGCAGAAGTGGCGCTGGTACGAGCGCAACTCGCTGCCCTGGAACCGCGCGCGGATCCACTGGGAGCTGATGCGCCGCGGCGCCTTCGCGCGCTGGCCGCTGCACGGCAACGTGCTGGAGGCGATGCGCCAGGGGCGCTTGGAGGTCGGCGCCGAAGCGCTGTTCGAGCCCGGCGTCTGGATCACGGCGCCAGGGGCTGCGCGCGTGCGGATCGGGGCGGGCACGTTCCTCAACCAGGGCGTGATGGTCGCGGCGGAGGAGCTGGTCGAGATCGGCGCGCACTGCATGCTCGCGAACGGCTGCTTCGTCTCGGACGCGAACCACCGCTTCGACGACCCCGGCAAGCCGATCACCTGGCAGGGCTTCGAGAGCAAGGGACCGACGCGAATCGGCGATAACTGTTGGCTCGGCGCGAACGTCGTCGTCACCAGCGGCGTCACGATCGGCGAGCGCTGCGTGATCGGGGCCAACAGCGTCGTCACGCGCGACGTCGAGCCCTTCTCGATCGCCGCCGGCCTGCCGGCGAAGGTGATCAGGCGCGTCGAGTACGGCTAGGCTGGCGGCCATGGACCTGTACGAGGCGATGCGTTGCGCGCCCACGAGCCGCCGCTTCACCGACGAGCCCGTCGCGCCTGAGGTCCTGCAGCGGGCGCTCGACGCCGCGCGCTTCGCCCCCAGCGGCGGCAACCGCCAGGGCTGGCGCGTCGTCGCCGTGCGCGATCCCGGCCGCAAGCGGGCGATCCGCGACCTCTACCTGCCGCACTGGCGCGACTACATGGAGCTGACCGGCGGCGCCAAGATGCTCGCTGACCCCGACAGCGCCGACCCCGCCCGCCTGCGAATGGTGCGTGGCGCCGACGACTACGCCGAGCGCCTGCATGAGCTGCCGCTGCACCTCGTGATCGGCGTGCGGCTCGCGGACCTCGCCGTCACCGACGCGAAGCTGCCGCGCCAGAGCATCGTCGGCGGCGCCTCGGTCTACCCGTTCGTGCAGAACCTGCTGCTCGCGCTGCGGTCCGAGGGGCTCGGGGCCGCGATGACGACGCTGCTCGTGCCCGCCGAGGACGAGGTCAAGTCGCTGCTCGGCATCCCCGAGGACGTCGCGCTCGCGGCGCATGTCGGCGTCGGGCACCGCGCCGACCCCTGGCCGAAACGCCTGGCGCGCAGGCCGGTCGAGGAATTCGCCTTCGCCGAGCGCTTCGGCGAGCCGCTCTAGTTCGAGCGCCTCCACCAGCGCTTCTTGCGCGGCTTGAAGGGTTCCTGCAGGTCCGCTCGCGTGAACGGGCCGGGAAGCGCCGCTTCGGGGTCGAGCGTCGAGCGGTACAGGTAGACGCGGTAGACCTGGCCAAGGGAGATCAAGTAGGTCTGGACCGCGATCAACAGCCCACCGCCCACGGCGACGAGCAGCACTCCGCCACCGCCGCCGTGCGCCAGCCCGACGCCGATCAGGATCACGCCGGGGATCGCGAGCAGCCCGTTCGCCACGCCGACCGCGATCAGTCCCGCCGTCTGCTCGCCCCAGCGCTCCCGGAACAGATGCGCCGAGCGGCGCAACGTCTCGCGCGGCCCGCGACCCTCGTAGGCGATCACGGGCACGGCGAACAGCGTCGCCAGCGACCAGGAGAGGTCGAGCAGCAGCGCGGCGATCTTGCCGCCGAGCGGGACGTACTCCTCCGCGACGCGAAGCACCGCGCCCACGGTGCAGACGAGCGTCGTCCAGCCGAGGATGATCACGCTGCGTTCGCGCGCCACGCGCCAGCCCTCCGCCACGCTCACCGGCTCGCCGTCGAGCCTGCGGTGCAGCATCGTCGCCAGCGCGACCCCCGAGAAGATGCCCACGTACGTGGCCGGGTAGGAGGCGATCAAGCCGCCGACGAGGATCAGCGTGCGGCTGTGGCCGCGGCTGCCCACCAGGCCGTCGGCGAGCGCGAAGCTCAGGCCCCCGATCAGCACGTTGACGAGCGCCGAGAAGGCCGGGAAGAACATCAGGCGCCGGTCGCTGTGCAGCACCTCAGTACTGGCATGACCCAAACGGCTCGCACGCTCCCAGCGCGTCTCGTCGCTTGGCGGCCTGCGCTCCGTCGCGTCCATGCCCGGGACCTTACCCCGCTCCCGGGCCGTCAACCTTGGCCTGCGTGCCCAGGCGACGTTGAAGTTGGCCCCCCGGCCGGGGTGGGGACTCTCCGGCCGGGGGATCCGCTTTAGCTTTAGGAGCCTGAGACCGGGATCGGGTCGAACGGCGCGGTGCCGCGCGCCAGTTCGAAGCCCTGGCCGGTGGCGGCGTTCGCGTAGGCGAGCTCCTTCGCCAGCGTGCCGACGCCGTTCGCCGCGGGCAGCGGCGCGAACTCGACCGTCGAGAGCACGCCCAGCGCGTCCCCCGCGGAGTCCATGAAGCCGCTGCCGGAGTCGCCGGGGACGCCGGGCGTCACCGTGTACAGCTGCTCGCTCCAGCCGCCGGTTTCTTCCTGGTCGCCAAGGCTGACCCCGGTCTTCGGGCTGAGCGCGCTGACGCCAAGGCGCAGGATCGAGTTGCCGTAGCTGTAGACCTGTTCGCCCTGCGCGGCGACCTGCGAGGCCAGCCCTTCAGGGCCGCCCCAGAAGGGCACCGTCGGATTGACTTTGCTCACCTGCGCCGCGTTGATCTTGATCAGCGCGAGGTCGTTGTAGGCGCAGGTCGTCGCGTCTTTCTCGCCTTTTTTCTGCATCGTTAGCCACGAGTTGTAGGCGAGCGTGCCGATCAGCGTGCCGTCCTGGACGCCGCCGTTGACGAGGTCGCCCGAGTAGATCTTGGTGCCGATCGGCAGCGATTTCGTGGAGCAGCCGTCGGTTTCGGTGTCTTCGCCCGTCGAGGAGCAGTGCGCCGCCTGGCCGAGGTAGACGTTGCCGGCGGAGTCCGTGAAGACGAAGTTCGCCGTGCACTGCGAGGCGCCGTTCAGGAACGACGAGGCGTTCGTGAACGTCATCACCCCCGGGTGGATCGTCGCGCTTTCCGCCGGCGCCCAGGCGGAAGCAGCGGAGGCGCTGCCGAGCAGGGCCAGGGCGAAGCAGGCGATCAACGTAGGCGGGAGCAAGCGCGGCTTCATCGACTTCCTTTCGTCGCGGGCGTGACAAGAGGGCCCCGCGCGTTCGCGCTGAGGCCTCCGGCACGGTTTCCTCGTCAAACGGCGCGGAGGTTTACACGCCGTCAGCCGACGACTTACCCCGGGACCGGGCGCTCAAACGCGCCCTGCGCGGATGTCAGCCGAGTTGCGCCTGCAGCTCCGCCAGCTCGGCGGGGTCGATCTTGTAGGTGTGCTCCGGGCCCGGGTAGCGGCGCATGCGCACGTCCTCCGCGTAGGCCGCGACGCCCGCGTTCATCTCCTCCTGGATGTTCGCGTAGCGCTTGACGAAGCGCGGACCGAGCCCGTCGCGGATGCCGAGCAGGTCGTGGAACACGAGCACCTGGCCGTCGGTCGCGGGGCCGGCGCCGATGCCGATCACCGGTATCTCGATGCGCGGCATCAGCTGCTCGGTGACCGCGCTGGGGATCGCCTCGAACACGAGCGCGAAGCAGCCCGCCTCCTGCAGCGCCAGCGCCTCGGCGCCGATCCGCGCCGCGGCCGCCGCGGTGCGGCCCTGCGCCTTCCAGCCCCCCAGGGCCGTCGAGGTCTGGGGCGTCAGCCCGACGTGGCCCATCACCGGGATGCCGGCGTTCACGATCGCGCGGGCGCGCTTGACGGAGGCCTCGCCGCCGCCCTCGAGCTTCACGGCCTCGCAGCCGGCCTCCTTGACCATCCGCATCGCCGTCGCGATCGCCTGCTCGTCGGAGACCTCGTAGGAGCCGAACGGCAGGTCGCCGATCATCAGCGGCGTGCGCAGGCCACGGCGCACCGCGCGCGCCAGCACCAGCATGTCGTCCAGCTCGACCGGGGTCGTCGCGTTGTAGCCGAGCATCGTCGTCGCGGCGGAGTCGCCGACCAGCACGAGGTCGACGCCCGCGGCCTCGGCCGCGCGCGCGCTGGGATAGTCGTAGGCGGTGACCATCACGATCGGGTCGCCGAGGTGCTTGCGCTCCGCCAGCAGCGGCAGCGTCATCGGCAGCCTGCCGGGGTCGGACGGGGCTTGGATGTCGGGGTGGCTTGACATGTGGGCTGTTTCCTCTCTGACGTCAGTTGACGCTCTGCGTGAGCAGGGTCGCCACCGCGTCGTCGACGGTGATGATGCGGTTCGTGCCTGCCTCCACGTGGACCACGCGGGGCTCGTAGCGTTCGAGGTCGGCCTCGTCGTAGCTCCCGTAGGAGACGACGATGATCGTGTCGCCGCGCTGCACCAGGCGGGCCGCGGCGCCGTTGATCGTCATCACGCCCGACCCACGCTCGCCGGCGATCGTGTAGGTCTCGAAGCGGGCGCCGTTGTCGATGTCCAGCACGTGCACCTGCTCGTGCTCGAGGATGTCCGCCGCCTCCAGCAGGTCGGGGTCGATCGTGATCGAGCCGACGTAGTGCAGGTCGCAGTCGGTGATCGTCGCCCGGTGGATCTTGGACTTGAGCATGGTGCGTTGCATCAGGCGATTGCCTTTCTCGAGTGCGGTTCGTGGGCTGGGGTGGGGGCGCTGCTCGTGTCCTGCGGCGAAGTCGGGTTCTGGGCGCGCGCCGGCGCCGGGCGCAGCAGCGCGTTGTCGATCAGGCGCGTCTCGCCGAGACGCGCCGCGACCGCGAGCAGCGCCTCCTGGCTCAGCTCGCGCACCGGCAGCAGCGTTTCGGGGTCGACCAGCTCCAGGTATTCGGGCTGCACGCCGCGTGCGAGCATCGCCGCGCAGGCGACGTCGAGCAGCGCCTCCGCCGAGCGCTCCCCGTCGGCGGCGCGCTGGGCCGCGGCGCGCAGGCCCTCCGACAGGGCGACCGCGCGGGCGCGCTCGTCCGCGCCCAGACGGGCATTGCGGCTCGACATCGCCAGGCCGTCGGGCTCGCGCACCGTCGGGCAGGCCTGGACCCGCACCGGCAGGTTCAGGTCCGCCACGAGGCGGCGGATCACGACGAGCTGCTGGGCGTCCTTCTGACCGAAGTAGGCCACGTCGGGCTGGGCCATGCCGAGCAGCTTCGTCACGACGGTGCCGACGCCGCGGAAGTGCTCCGATCCGCGCGAGGCGCCCTCCAGCCGCTCGGTGATCCCCAGCACTTCGACCGAGGTCGAGAAGCCGGGCGGGTAGACCTCTTCGACCGTGGGGGCGAACAGGAGATCGGCGCCCGCCTCCGTCGCCAGCTCGGCGTCACGGCGCTCGTCGCGCGGATAGTGCGCGAGGTCTGAGTGCTCGTTGAACTGCGAGGGGTTCACGAACAGGGTCACGACCACCAGATCGCACTCGCGCCGTGCGCGGCGGATCAGCGAGACGTGGCCCTCGTGCAGGGCGCCCATCGTCGGCACGAGCCCGATCGACTCGCCGGCGCGGCGGGCGGGAGCCAGCGCGGAGCGCAGCTCCTCGACGGCGCGCAGCGTCCTCATGCGCAGGCGTGGGGGCGGTTGACGGTGATCATCGGCTTCGGTCCAGTTCCTTTCGGATACCGGCGCGACAAAAGGTGTCGGTGCTGCGGCCTTCGGGTCCGTCCCGCGTGCGGTGACGGCCTGTCACGAATGATACAGCCGCTCCGGCGGCGCACAAGGGGGGCGGCCCGGGCCGCGGGAGGGCCTGAAGGCGCCCGCGAGCGCCGCTACCAGGCGTCTACGTACGGCCGGCGCTTGCCTTCCTGCTCCCACCACTGCGGGCGGCGCTCGTCGAACAGCGTCGCGATCCACCGGCGGGAGTCCGCGGGGTCGATCACGTCGTCGATCTCGCCGTAGGCCGCCATGTTCATCCCACGCCCGCGCTCGTAGGCCATCGCGACGAACGACTCGAACAGGCGCTCGCGCTCCTGCTCGTCCTCGACGGCGTCGAGCTCGCGGCGCATCCCCAGGCGCACCGCGCCCTCAAGCCCCATGCCGCCGAACTCCGAGGTCGGCCAGCCGACCGTGAACAGCGGCGCCTTGAAGCCGCCGCCGGCCATCGCCTGGGCGCCGAGCCCGTAGCCCTTGCGCAGCACGATCGTCCCGCAGGGGACGCTCAGGTTCGCGCCGCCCAGGAACATCCGCGCGAAGTGGCGCACCGTCGCGGTCTGCTCCGACGCCGGCCCGACCATGAAGCCCGGCGTGTCGCACAGGAACAGCACCGGCAGCGAGAAGGCGTCGCACATGCCGATGAAGCGCGCGGCCTTGTCGGCGCCCTGGGCATCGATCGCCCCGCCGAGGTGGGTCGGGACGTTCGCGACGACGCCCAGCGGACGGCCGTCCAGCTTCGCGAGCGCCGTCACCATTCCCGCGCCGAAGCCGCGCCGCAGCTCCAGCACCGAGCCGGCGTCGAACAGCCCCTCGACCACGCGGCGCACGTCGTAGGCGCGCTTGCGCTGCTCGGGGACGAGGTCGCGCAGCAGCGTCTGGTCCGGCACCTCGCCCGGCTCGGTGGCGCCACGGAAGTAGGACAGGTAGCGCTTCGCCGCTGCGACAGCCTCGCGGTCGTCGGCGACGCGCAGGTCGACGACGCCGTTTGCGTCCTGCACCTCGATCGGCCCCACTTCCGCCGGCTCGAACACGCCCAGGCCGCCGCCCTCGATCATCGCGGGGCCGCCCATCCCGATGCTCGCGTCCTCGCTGGCGATCACCACGTCGCAGCAGCCCAGCAGCGCGGCGTTGCCGGCGAAGCAGTAGCCCGAGGCGATCCCCACCAGCGGGACCAGGCCGCTGAGCTGCGCGAACAGCGCGAACGCGCGGCAGTCGAGGCCCGCCACGACCGGCATGTCCACGTCGCCCGGGCGCCCGCCGCCGCCCTCCGCGAACAGCACCAGCGGCAGCCGCCGGCGCTCGGCGACCTCGAACAGGCGGTCCTTCTTCGCGTGGTTGCGGAAGCCCTGCGTGCCCGCGAGCACCGTGTAGTCGTAGGACAGCGCGGCGCAGGGGCGGCCGTCGATCTCGCCGACGCCCGCGACCAGGCCGTCCGCCGGCGTGCGCTCGATCAGCTCCTCGCGCGAGCGGCGCTGCTCCTGCGCCGCGAACAGCAGCGGGCCGTACTCGACGTAGCTGCCCTCGTCCACGAGGTCCTGCAGGTTCTCGCGCGCCGTGCGCCGCCCGCGCTTGCGCCGCCGCGCCACCGCTTCCGGGCGGGCGGCATCGAGGCCGATGGCGTGACGCTCGCGCACGGCCTCCAGATCGGCGCGGAAGCCGTTCGCGGCCGCCGCCGCATCGGGTCGCGCGTTCGCGGCGGCTTCGCCCGCGGGCTCCTGCGCCGGGCTCATCACCAGCAGCGTCTGGCCCTCCTCGACCGCTTCGCCCACCGCGACCTCGACGCTCGCGACGACGCCGCCGCGCTCCGCCAGCACCTCATGCTCCATCTTCATCGCCTCCAGCACCAGCAGCGCCGTGCCCGCCGCGACGCGCTCCTCCGGCGCGTGCGCCAGCGACACGACGACCCCTGCGAACGGGGCGGTGACCGCGATCTCCTGGCTGGCTGGCACCGGCAGATCATTGCGCAGTGCAATCCGCTGGCGGTTTGAGGGGCGGGTATTCCAGGGGCCGGGATTCGCGACGCGACGCCACACTCAATGGCTCTGCGCAAATTGCGGCCTTACACGGAAGCCGGTGCTCGCGAGCCCTCCCGGTCAAGGTTTACGATCGGTCGATGTCCTCTGCTGAGACGGATCTGCCTGCAGACGAGCGCCGCGAGCTGCTGAAGGAGGTCTACGCGCAGGCGAAGGTCTGCACGCGCTGCCCCGAGCTCGCTGCCACGCGCAAGACAGTCGTGTTCGGCGCCGGCAATGCCAACGCCGACCTGATGTTCGTGGGGGAGGCCCCCGGCGCGAGCGAGGACGAGCAGGGGGTGCCGTTCGTGGGGCGCGCCGGGAAGCTGCTCAGCACGTTGCTCGAAGAGGTTGGACTAAAGAGAGACGACGTGTTTATTGCGAACGTTCTCAAGTGCAGGCCCCCCGGCAACCGCGATCCCCTCCCGGTCGAGATCGACAACTGCCAGGGCTACCTGCGCCGCCAGGTCGAGCTGATCCAGCCCACGGTGATCTGCACGCTGGGCAACTTCTCCACGAAGCTCCTGCGCGGCGACCCCACCGGCATCACGCGCCTGCACGGCCAGCCCGAGGTGCTGGCCCTGGGCCGCCGCGCCGTGCGGCTGTACCCGATCTTCCACCCGGCCGCGGCGCTCTACACGCCGCGGATGCTCGAGACGCTGCGCGAGGACTTCATGCGGCTCCCGGACCTGCTGGCGCTCGGCGCGCCGGAGCAGCCCTCGTTGGAGGAGGTGCCGGAGTACGAGCTGCCCGAGGGAGCCGACGCCGAGGCGGAGGGCGACGCCGCGGGCACGGGCTCCGTCGCGAAAGGATCCGTCGCGAACGGCTCCCCCGCGAAAGGCGCCTCCGCGAACGGCTCGGCGAGCGGGAGCGCCGAGGCCGACGAGGCCGACCAGCTCGGCCTGTTCTAGTCGCTCCTGGACGCTCCCTGGACGCCCTCGCGGTCGATTTTTCCCAGGTTTCGCGGGTGAAAAGGGAAATCGGCGCCGGCGAAGAAGATTTTTGCCCCCAGGCCTAAAGTCGGCTTCGACCCCAGCCGATACAGGCCTTGTCTCCATCCCTCCAGGAGTAACGATCGGCCCGCGTCCCTTTCTCCCGCGGGCCGATCGCGTTTAACCGGCCCGGCGCCGCGACCCGCCCGCTTGGCTCTACAGTCTCGTCGTGGCAGTGCGCAGCGTCGAGACAGCCGACCCGGGCGAGACCGAAGCATTCGGGGCCGAGCTGGCCCAGGGCCTCAGAGACGGCGACGTCGTGCTCGTCCGCGGCGAGCTGGGCGCCGGCAAGACGACGCTCGTGCGCGGCGCCGCCCGCGCGCTCGGCGTCTCAGACCCCGTCACCAGCCCCAGCTTCAGCATCGGCCACCGCTACCGGGCGCGCGAGCGGCTGACCGTCACGCACCTGGACCTCTACCGCCTCGCCGACATCGGCCGCGAGGACGACGAGCTGCTGGCGGACTACTTCGGGCGCGGGCGGATCGCCTTCGTGGAGTGGCCCGCCGAGGCGGCCCGCGAGCTGGCCGGGGCGCGCGTGCAGGTCTCGCTCTCCCATCAGGGCGAGGATCGCCGCCGCATCGAGGTGGTGGAGTCGGGGTGATCGTGCTCGGCTTCGACACCGCCACGCACGCCACCGCCGTCGGCCTGCACCTCGCGGACGGCACGGCGCTGCGCGCAAGCGACGACCCGCCCGCGGAGGCCCATCCCGGCCACGCCACGCGGCTGCTCGACCTGGCGCGCGAGCTGCTCGACGAGGCCGGAATCGGCTGGGGTGCGCTCCAACGAATCGCCGTCGGCGTCGGTCCCGGCCGCTTCACGGGCCTGCGCGTCGGCATCGCCACCGCTCGCGGTCTCGCGCAGTCGCTGGGAGTGGAGCTCGTCGGCGTCTCCTCGCTGCACGCGCTCGCGCTGGGAGCCATCGAGGCGGGCGACGGTCCCGACGCGCCGACGATCGCCGTGATCGACGCCCGTCGCGGCGAGGTGTTCGCCGCCGCGTACGCGCACGGCAGGGCAACCGACCTCCCGCGCCCGCTGCGCGCCGCCGAGCTTTCCGGGGTCGTCGCGGAGATCGAGCGCGAGGGCGCCCCCGCGGGCGAGCGCTGGCGGGCCGTCGGCGACGGCGCGGTGCTCTGCGCCGAGCAGTTGCGCGCCGGCGGCGTCGAGGTCACCGAGCCCGGCTCGCCGGTGCACCGCATCGACGGCGCCGCCGTCTGCGAGCTGGGCGCCGCCGCTGATGGGGCCGAAGCCCCCGGGCCGGCGAGGCCCGGCGCCACCCCGGGCGCAAGCGCCGACGCCGAGCAGACGATGCTCGCCGCGGTCCTGCCCGACTATCGCCGCTCGCCCGACGCCGCGCTCGCCCGCGGCGCCGCGCCGCCCCCACCGGCAGGATCAGCGCGAGCGTGAGCGAGCCCATCAAATCCAAGCCCCCGGAGAGCGACCCCGCCATGGCGATCGAGGTCAGGCCGCTGACGTACCCGGACCTGCCGGAAGTCCTTGCGATCGAGCGCCGTGTCTTCCCGACGCCGTGGTCGCTGGCGATGTTCGTGCTGGAGCTCTCGAAGCAGACCGGCATCTGCCTCGCAGCCTGCGAGCAGCTGTCCGGCGCGGAGGCCGCAGCCAGCGGGCGCAGCGAGCGGCTCGTGGGCTACCTGATCTGCTCGCGCTACGACACCGTCTGGCACGTGATGAACGTCGCCGTCGACCGGCACCGCCAGCGGACCGGCCTGGCCTCGCGGCTGCTGGCCGAGCTGTACGCCCGCGTCGGCGACGAGAGCGCCCGCTTCACGCTGGAGGTGCGGCGCTCGAACGCCGTCGCGATCCACCTCTACGAGCGCGAGGGCTTCCGCGCCGCCGGCACGCGCCGCCGCTACTACCAGGACAACGGCGAGGACGCGCTCGTGATGTGGCGCACCCCCGCCACGCGCCAGGGGACGCTCGACGACGTGCCGAACCCGGGGCCGGTATAGGCGCCCGCGATGAGACCCGCACCCGATGAGCACCCTGCCCGCATGACGATCCTCGCCCTGGAGACCAGCTGCGACGACACCTGCGCCGCGGTGATCGACGCCGACGGGCGCATGCTCGCGAACGTGATCTCCTCGCAGACGGCGCATGAGCAGTTCGGCGGCGTCGTCCCCGAGATCGCCTCGCGCCACCACCTGGAGATCGTCAACGCGATCGTGCAGCGCGCGCTGGAGCAGGCGGGCGTCGGGCTCGACCAGCTGGACCTAGTCGCCGCCACGCAGGGCCCAGGCCTCGTGGGCGCGCTCCTGGTCGGGCTCTCGACCGCGAAGTCGCTCGCCGCCGCGCGTGAGCTGCCGTTTGCCCCCGTCGACCACATCCAGGGCCACGTCGCGGCGAACTTCCTGGTCGGCGGCGGCGACCCCGCGACCGGCTCGGGAGCGGGCGCCTTCGAGCCACCGTTCGTGTGCCTGATCGCCAGCGGCGGGCACACGCTGCTGGCGCACGTCCGCGAGCATGACGGCTTCGAGGTGCTGGGCCGCACGCTGGACGACGCCGCGGGCGAGGCGTTCGACAAGGGCGCGCGGATGCTCGGGCTCGGCTATCCAGGCGGCGCCGCGCTGGAAAAGCTCGCAAGCGATGGCGACGAGACCGCGTTCGTGTTCCCCGGCTCGCGCCGGGAGCGTGCGAAGGGGGGTCGCGGCGCCCAGCGCCAGGCTTTTGCCGACGGCCTGGACTTCTCCTTCGCGGGGCTGAAGACCGCGCTGCTCTACAAGCTGCGCGAGCTGGGGGAGGAGGAAGCGCAGGCGCGCCGCGCCGACCTCGCCGCCTCCTACCAGGCCGCGATCGTCGACAGCCTGCTCGAACGCTGCGAGCGTGCCTTGCAGCTGCTCGGCGGCGATCGCCTCGCCGTGGGCGGCGGCGTCGTCGCGAACGGCGTCCTCCGCCGCCGCCTCACCGAGCTGGGCGTCGCGCTGCACGTCCCGGTCCGCGCCCTCTGCACCGACAACGCCGCGATGATCGCCAGCGCCGCCCGTTACAGCCCCCGGCTCGCCTACCCCGACTATCTGGCCCTCGACGCCTACGCCACGGGCGAGCGGGCGATCGCGTGAGCGAGGTCACCGTCTACTCGCGCCCTGACTGCCACCTCTGCGTCGAGGCCGTCACGACGCTGCGCGGGCTCCAGGCCGAGCTGGGCTTCGCTCTCAAGGAGCTGGACATCGATCGCGACGAGGCGCTTCAGCGCGCATACTTCGAGCGGGTACCGGTGATCGCGCTCGACGGCGAGGAGCTGTTCGACTTCTTCGTCGACGAAGCGATCCTGCGCGAGCGACTAGAGTCACGACGATGAGCTACGGAGAACCCACGCTGCGCCCGCGCGAGCTGCACGTGGACGGCGCAGGCGCCGCCAGCGAGCGGCTGTCGCTGGGCGTCGCGGCCCGTCTGTCGCGGTATCTGCAGGTACTCACGCAGGCGAAGAAGATGGGCAAGGAGACCATCTCCTCGCAGGAGCTGTCGGACTACACGCACGTGAACTCCACGCAGATCCGCCGCGACCTCTCCGGCTTCGGCAAGTTCGGCAAGCGCGGCGTCGGCTACAACGTCGAGGCGCTCGTCTCGCAGATCCGCAAGATCCTGCGTACCGCCGGCCAGCACAACATCGCGCTGCTGGGGGCGGGCCACCTCGGCAAGGCGATCGCCTCCTCGGACATCTTCGCCGACCACGGCTTCCGCGTCGTGGCGATCTTCGACGTGGACGAGCGCAAGGTCGGCACGAAGGTCGGCAGCCAGACCGTGCGCCACACCAGCGACCTGCGCCAGGTGGTCGAGGACGAGGACATCGTCGTCGGCGTGCTCGCCGTGCCCACCCAGGCCGCGCAGGGGCTTGCGGACGAGCTCGTGGAGGCGGGGGTGAAGATCATCTTCAACTACTCCGAGTCGCTGCTCTTGGTGCCGCCTGAGGTGACGGTGCACACCTCCAGCCCTGCCGTCGATCTGCTCTACGCGCTGTACTTCTACCTGACCTGAACGGACCTTCGCAGGTGACCAGCCTGGACCTAGACCGAGCGGCCGAGACGTTCGCCACCGCAACCGACTTCACGGTCGGCGTCGAGGAGGAGTTTTCGATCCTCGACCGGCAGACGCTCGAACTGCTGCCCCGTTTCGAGCAGCTGCGCGACGCCGCCCGCGAGAGCGACCCGCTGCTGGGCGAGCACATCACCGGCGAGCTGATCTCCTCGGAGATCGAGATCATCTCCGGCGCCGGCGCCGACCTGCAGGACGCCCTCACGCGCCAGCGCGACCGCCGCCGCCGGCTGTTCGCGCTCGCCGACGCCCACGGCGTCGCGCTCGGCGCCACCGGCACCCATCCCTGGGCCGACTACCGCGAGCAGCCGATCATCGACACCGAGCACTACCATCGCGTCGAGGACGGCCTGAAGTACGTCGCCTGGCGCAATAACACCTTCAGCCTGCACGTCCACCTGGGCGTACGCGACCTCGACCGGGCGATCCGCGCCTGCGACCGGCTGCGCCCCGTGCTGCCGCTGCTGCTGGCGATCTCCGCCAACTCCCCGTACCTCGACGGCCGCGACAGCGGCCTGCACTCCGCGCGCACGCAGAGCTTCACGAAGAGCTTCCCGCGCTGCGGCGTGCCGGACGCCTTCGGCGGCTGGGCCGCCTACCGCGAGTACATCGAGTTCCTGGTGCGCACCAACTCGATCGTCGAGTTCACGCAGGTCTGGTGGTCGGTGCGCCCGCACTTCGCCTTCGGCACCGTCGAGCTGCGGATCTGCGACGCGCAGGCCACGGCGCAGGAGTCCGACGCGCTCGCCTCGCTGATCGCCGCCTGCATCGCCCAGGCCGTCCGCGACGTCGACGAGGGCGTGCCGTTCTCGGACCCCGCGCCGCGGCTGATCGAGGAGAACATGTGGCGCGCGATCCGCCACGGGCTCGACGGCAAGCTGCTGGACCTCGACAGCGCCGAGGAGTACCCGGCGCGCGAGGCGATCGAGCGGCTCGCCGCCTGGAGCGCTCCCATCCGTGCCGAGCTCGGCATCGAGCTGTCCTTTCCCGAGCGCAACGGCGCCCAGCGCCAGCGCCAGATGATCGAGGCCGGGGCCTCGCGCGAGGATGTCTTCGCCGCCTCCGTCGCCGAGACGAAGCAGAGCTATTCACAGTCACAGGAGGTCGCCGTATGAGCGCCGATTCCGAAGGTCCTGCCGGTCCGCCCAGCGCCGAGCCCAGCGAAGCCGAGCTGCGCGCCGCCTACGAAGCCGAGCTGGCGCGGGTGACGAGCACGGACGTGATCCTGCAGACGGCGGTCTCGCTGCTGAACCTGGGCAGCTTCCGGCTCGCGCCGGCGCCGCCGCCCGACCCGGCGAACCCGGGCGCCGGCCCGCCCCCCGGCGCGGGCCAGGACCTGGAGCAGGCGCGCGACGCGATCGACGCGGTGCGGGCGCTGGTGGAGATCCTGGAGCGCCGCGTGCCGAGCGAGCTGCGGCCGCTGCGCGACGCGCTCTCGCAGCTGCAGATGGTCTATGCGCGCGAGGCGCAGGCCGCGGGCGTGTCTCCGGGCGCGGCCCCGGCGGCTCCGAATCCGGAGCCGGTCGGCGGAAGTGCGGAGCCGGACGGCGGAAGCGCGGAGCCAAGCGGTGGCGCGGGCGGGCAGGAGCCGCCCTCGGCCGAGCCCGAGCAGCGCGGACCCGGCCCGGCGGAGTCGAGCGGCCGCCTGTGGGTCCCGGGCCGCTGAGCGGCGCCCGGGAAACGCGCTGAGCGCCCCCGAGACGTCTTTCCGCGCCGCGGCGCGATAGACTGCGCGCGCACTTGCGCCGGGCTGCGCCCGACCCCGGGCGACCCAGGCAGCAGGTGTGCGCGCGACGATCCTCGCGCGGCCCGCAAATCAGACCGCGGAGGATTTCTGTTGAGTAGCTTTCTGACGAACCATGGGGTCGTCGTCGCCCTCGTTTGCGCCGCATGCGCCGTTGTGTACGGCCTGCTGACGACGCGTTCCCTGCTCTCGCTCTCGCCGGGCAACGAGAAGATGCAAGGCATCTCGCTCGCGGTCCAGCAGGGCGCACGCGCCTACCTGAACCGCCAGTACGCGACGATCGCGGTGGCGGGGATCGTCCTCTGCGTGGCTCTTATCTTCATCCAGAACATCGCGGTGGCGGGCGGCTTCGCGATCGGCGGGATCCTCTCGGGCTCGACGGGCTACATCGGCATGAACGTGTCGGTGCGCTCGAACGCCCGCGTGGCGGAGGCGGCGCAGGGCGGCGTCTCGCCGGCGCTGCAGGTGGCCTTCCGCGGCGGCGCGATTACGGGCATGCTGGTGGTGGGCCTGGCGCTGATCGGCGTCGCGGGCTACTACGGCCTGCTGACGGCGGTCTTCAACGACAGCCCGAAGACGACGGTCGACGCGCTGGTGGGCCTTGGCTTCGGCGGCTCGCTGATCTCGGTGTTCGCGCGTCTGGGCGGCGGCATCTTCACGAAGGCGGCCGACGTCGGCGCGGACCTGGTGGGCAAGGTCGAGGCGGGCATCCCCGAGGACGACCCCCGCAACCCGGCGACGATCGCGGACAACGTGGGCGACAACGTCGGCGACTGCGCGGGCATGGCGGCGGACCTGTTCGAGACCTACGCGGTTACGGCGGTGGCGGTGATCCTGCTGGGCGTGCTGACGTTCCACGAGCAGACGAAAGTCGCGATGTACCCGCTGGTGATCGGCGGCGTGGCGATCATCGCCTCGATCCTGGGCACGTTCGCGGTGCGGACGAAAACCGACAACGTCGAGCGCGCGCTGCTGCAGGGGCTGATCGTCTCGGGCGTGCTGGCGGCGGCGGCGTTCGCGCCGATCACCTACTGGCTGATGCACACCCTGTCGTTCAAGGACACGGGCGGCGCGGTGGTCCCGCCGGAGTGGTGGAAGTTCTACCTGTGCTCGCTGATCGGCATCGCCGTGACGGCGCTGCTGTTCGGACTGACGGAATACTACACCTCGACCCGCTTCTCGCCGGTGAAGAAAACGGCGCAGGCGTCGGTGACGGGCCACGCGACGAACATCATCCAGGGCTTCGCCTCGGGCCTGCAGGCCACGGCGCTGCCGGCGATCGTGATCGTGCTGGGGATCTTCGGCTCGTGGAAGCTGGCGGGCGGCGGCGTGCAGGGCATCTACGGGATCGGCGTCGCGGTGATGGGCCTGCTCTCGCTGACGGGGCTGATCGTGGCGCTGGACGCCTTCGGCCCGATCACCGACAACGCGGGCGGGATCGCGGAGATGGCGGAGCTGCCGGAGGAGGTCCGCAAAGTGACGGACCGCCTCGACGCGGTGGGCAACACGACGAAGGCCGTGACGAAGGGCTACGCGATCGGCTCGGCGGTGCTGGCGGCGGTCGTGCTGTTCGCGGGCTTCCAGAAAGAAATCGAGGACAAGGTGGGCCACGTGATCTCGTTCGGGATCAACGAACCGCCGGTCCTGATCGGGCTGCTGCTGGGTGGCCTGATGGTGTGCCTGTTCGCCTCGCTCTCGATCGAGGCGGTGGGCCGCGCGGGCGGTGCGGTGGTCGAGGAGGTGCGCCGCCAGTTCCGCGAGCACCCCGGGATCATGGACTACACCGAAGAGCCCGACTACGCGCGCTGCGTGGACATCGTGACGCGGACGGCGCAGCGTGAGATGGTGATCCCGTCGCTGCTGCCGATCCTGCTGACGCTGATCGTCGGCCTGATCGACGAGCAGGCGCTGGGCGGCCTCTTGATCGGCGTGATCGTGGTGGGCTTCTTCTTCGCGGTGATGATGACCGCGGGCGGCGGCGCCTGGGATAACGCGAAGAAGCTGATCGAGGACGGCGCGTTCGGAGGCAAGGGCTCCGAAGCGCACGCCGCCTCGGTGACGGGCGACACGGTCGGCGATCCGTTCAAGGACACGGCAGGACCGGCGATCAACCCGATGATCAAGGTCGCGAACATCGTGGCGATCCTGATTATCCCGCTGATCACCTGATAGGCCGGCCTGGATGGCCGGCCATGTGACTTGTCTGTGCGCGCGGAGCGGCACAGGCTGTATCGAGAAGCGCAGCGTGCGCCGACCCGGAAGGCCGGATGCCGCTTCGTGTTGATGGGGCCGGCCCTGTCGGGCCGGCCTCTATGGACTGCCGGTCGGCAGGAGCCTAAGCTCAGCGTGAGATGAACGGCCGCACGGTGCATCGCTCTGGCACGGTCGTGCTGTCCGTGCTGATGGCGCTGATCGGCGTGGCGCTGATCGGCCAGACGATCGCGGACGGCCACGGCGTGCTGTCGGCGCGGCTGCTGCTGGGCTTGCTTTTCCTGGCGGCGGGTATCGCGCGATTGTGGATCGAGCGCAAGCGAGGCCAGCGCACGTGAGCACGGAGGGGGAGGAGGAGCCCGGCCGCGCGGAGGAGGCGGAGCGGATCGCGCAGCAGATCTCCGCTCGCTCGATGGCCTCGGCGCGGCGCAGCGTGGGCTCGCCGACGCTGTTCGCGATCGTCTACACGCCGCTGGCGAGCGCGATCTACTTCGCGCTGGGCGTGATCTCGGGCCACGCGCTGGGCCTGACGCCGGTTGTGTTCCTGGTCTCGGCGCTGTTGTTCGCGCTGACGGCGATGACCTACGCGGAGGGGGCCTCGCTGCACCAGGAGCGCAGCGGCTCGACGGTGTTCGCGCGCTACGCCTTCAACGAGCTGGTGAGCTTCGCGGCGGGCTGGGCGATCCTGCTGGACTACGTGATCCTGATCGCGGTCACGTGCTACTCCGCGACGCAGTACCTGCGCGTGTTCTGGAGCCCGCTGGGGCACAGCGCGGAGGCGCTGGGCCTGGCGCTGGTGTTCATCCTGCTGGTGGTTCTGGGCAACATCCGCGGCTTCGGCTGGCGGCGCTCGCGGCGCGTGGCGATGATCGTGGTGGGCGACCTGGCGGTGCAGGGCCTGATTGTGGTGCTGGGGCTGATCCTGTTCTTCGACCCGCACACGCTGACGGGGCCGATCCACCTGGGCAGCGCGCCGAGCTGGTCGGACTTCGTGTTCGCGCTGACGGTGGCAGCGATCTCGTTCACGGGCCTGGAGTCGGCGGCGGGCCTCGCCGGCGAGGTGCGGATCACGAAAGGGCAGCTGAAGCGTTTGGTGAGCACGGGCACGGCGACGGTGGTGATCATCTACGTGGGAATCGCGCTGGTGGCGGTGACGGCGCTGCCGGTCCACGACGGCCACACGCAGCTGGCGACGCGCTTCCTGGACGACCCGGTGGTGGGGATCGTGGGGCACATGAAACCCCACTGGCTCGCGGAAGCGCTGCGCTACGTGGTGGCGGGGCTCGGCGCCCTGACGCTGGTGGCGGCGGCGAATTCGGCGATGCTGGGCCTGGCGCGCCTGGCCTACTCGCTCTCGACGAACCGCCAGATCCCGAGCGGCCTCGGCCGCCTGCACCCCCAGCGCTCGACGCCCTACGTGCTGATCATCCTGGCGGGGATCGCGGCGGCGGGGCTTGTGATTCCGGAGGACCTCGACTTCCTGGTGGGCATCTACGCCTTCGGCGCGCTGCTGGCGTTCACGATCGCCCACGTCTCGATCTGCCGGCTGCGCTACTCCGACCCGGAGGGGGCGCGCGGCTTCCGCATTCCGCTGTCGGTGCGCTGGCGCGGTGGCGCGCTGCCGCTCCCGGCGGTGCTGGGCGCGCTGGTCTCGGCGGCTGGCTGGGTGGCGGTGATGACGATCCACGACCCCGCCCGCTACGTGGGCCTGGGCTGGATGCTGGTGGGGCTGGCGATGTACGTGATCTACCGCCGCGCGGACGAGGCGCCGCTGCTGCGGCGCGTGACCGTGGCGCCGGAGGTGCTGCGCGCGGAGCCGCCGCGCGAACGCGACTACGGCTCGATCCTGGTGCCGCTGTTCGGGACGCGCCTGGACGAGGACATCGTGCAGACGGCGGCGCTGCTGGTCTCGGGCGAGCAGACGGACGAGGCGGCGATCGACGAGTCGACGATCGAGGCGGTGTGGGTGTTCGTGATCCCGATGTCGCTGCCGCTGGACGCGCGCCTGCCGGAGGCGCAGGTGAAGGAAGCGCGCCAGGCGCTGGCGCGGGCGAAGGCGGTGGGGGAGGAGTACACGGGCGTGCAGGTCGCCACGGCGACGGTGCGCACGCGCCGGGCGGGCCACGCGATCGTGGACGAGGCGAAACGGCGCGGGGTAGAGGCGATCGTGCTGGGCGCCGAGGAACCCTCGCTGATCCGCGGCGGCGCGCGCCTGGGCGGGCGTGGCGGGCCGCTCGAGAACTTCGTGGGCGACGTGACGAAGTACGTGATCGACAAGGCGCGCTGCCGCGTGATCGTGACGGCGCCGGCGGCGGGCGACTCGCTCTCGGAGCGCCGCGCGCGCCAGGCGAAGGCCGACGCCGCGGAGGCCTCCGCAAAGACGGCGGGGGCCGGATCGCCGCAGGCGGCGGCCGGCGAGGCCGGCGGCGGCTCCTGAGCCGCGCGGAGGCATGTTCGTGAGAGCTGGAGTCGCGGCTTGCGCGCGACGGCCTATCGACTAATCTGCGGCCCATGTTCGTGATGATCGTTGGCGCGGGGCGGGTAGGCTCGGCGGTCGCCAAGTCGGCGCTGGCCTCCGGCCACGAAGTCTCGGTGCTGGACGAGGACCCGCTCTCGCACGAGCGCCTTGACGCGGGCCAGACGGTCAGCTGGGAGGACGCGGGCGGCCAGTTCACGGTCGGCACGGCGCTCGAGATCGACGCGCTGATCGGCGCGGGGATCGAGCGCGCGGACGTGTTCATCGCCTCGACCGACGGCGACAACACGAACCTGATCATCGCCCAGATCGCCCAGCGCCGCTTCTCGGTGGAGAAGGTGATCGTGCGCGTGATGGACCCCGCGCGGGCGAGCTGGTACGGCGAACAGGGCCTGCACACGATCTCCCCGACGAAGCACGCGATCGAGATGTTCGAGAGCGCGCTCGAGCCAGAGCCGGTCTAGGCCGTGTACGCGATCATCGTCGGCGCCGGCAAGGTCGGCCGCAACCTCGCGCGGGAGCTGATCGACAAGGGCCACGAGGTGACGCTGATCGAGTCCTCGCGCCCGCGCTATCTCGCGATCGAGGACGAGTTCGAGCACGCGGCGCAGTACGGCGACGCGACGGAGCTGTGGGTGCTGGAGCGCTCGGGCATCCAGCGCGCGGACCTCGTGATCGCGGTGACGGGGGACGACGAGGACAACATGCTCGTGTGCCAGGTCGCGAAGGAGAAGTACCTCTGCGACCGGATCATCGCCCGCGTGAACAACCCGCGCAACCACGACCACTTCCGCCTGCTGGGCATCCAGCCCGCGGTGTCCGCCACGGACCTGATCCTGCGACTGATCGAGCACGAGGTGCCGCGCTACGGGCTGGTGCACCTGCTGGCGCTCGAAGAGGAGCGCCTGGAGATCATCGAGCTCGAGGTCACCGACGACGCGCCGACGGTGGGCCAGGCGGTGTCGGACATCGCGCTGCCGGAGGGCAGCCTGATCATCTCGGTGCTGCGCGGCGGCACGGGCTTCGTGCCGAAGGCCGACACGGTGATCGAGGCGGGCGACGAAGTGCTGCTGGTGCTGGACCCCGGCCTGGAGGAGGCGATCACGGCCTACTTCGCGCCGAACGGGGCCGGGCACGAAATCTGAGCGCGCGTCGGCCTGCGAGCCGAACGCTGGATGCGTCCTCGGGGCGCGGACGCGGCGCGGCTCCCACTATCCTTGGGCCTTGCGATCGGGCTGCGCTCGGCGGGGCCTGCGATCCGGGATGGTGTAATTGGCAACACGCCTGCCTCTGGAGCAGGAATTTGGGGTTCGAGTCCCTGTCCCGGAGTAGCCGGGCATGCCCATGAGACAATCCGCGCATGTCCTCTGAGCCGAGCATGCCGCCCGATTCGAGCGAGTGGCAGAAGATCCTGACGGAGGGTCACCGGAGCATGTCGGCGGCGCGGCACTTCTGGCGGCGCGTGCCCTCGGCGCCGCGCTGCAAGGTCTGTTCGAGCCCGTTCGGCGGCGTGGGCGGACGGATCGTACGCCACATCGGGTGGGCGCCCTCGCGCAAGAACCCGAACGTCTGCGCGCGCTGCTGCGACCAGATGCCGGTCGGGGGCGCGGAGGTCGACGTCGCGGTGCTGTTCGCGGACGTGCGCGGCTCGACGGGCCTGGGCGAGCGCAGTGGCGCCAGCGAGTTCGCGCAGCTCTTGAACCGCTTCTATGCCGTGGCGACGGAGGTGATCCTGCGCCACGACGGCCTGATCGACAAGCTGATCGGCGACGAGGCGATGGCGCTGTTCATCGCGGGCGTCGCCGGCCCGGACTACCGGCGCAAGGCGTTTGACGCCGCCCGTGAGCTGCTGGAGGCGGTCGGCTACGGCACGCCGCAGGGCGCCTGGCTGCCGGTGGGCGTGGGTCTGAACGCGGGGCACGCCTACGTCGGCAACGTCGGCTCGGCGGTGGTGGACTTCACGGCGCTGGGCGACGCCGTGAACGTGGCGGCACGGCTTCAGGGCAGCGCGAAGGCCGGACAGCTCGTCGTCGCGGGGGACCTGCTGGAGGATTTGGATCGGCGGCTACCCCGTGCGCGGCACGTGGCGCTGGAGGTGAAGGGTCGCGACGAGCCGGTGCCGGTGCTGGTCGCGGACTTCGGCGCGCAGCAGCCGCTCGCGGCGGCGTAGCGAGCGCTCCTCGTCAGCGGGCGCCCTTCTGTCAGGCAGCCGCCGCCGGGCAGGCGCTCCGCCGTCAGGCGAGCGCTTTTATCTCGAGCGCTTCTTTGCCGGTGGTGGTCGCTTCGAAGGCGAGCGCCGCGTATTCGGCTTTGCCTTCGCCGAATGTCGCCAGCAGCGGGCTCGCGCCGGCGCCTTCGAAGGCTTCGGGTTTCTGCTTGCCCTTCTTGCCGGTGAGCTTCAGCTTGAAGGTCTTGGACATCTTGTCGACCGCGCTCACCGTCGCGATCGCCGAGCCTTCGAGCACGACGTGGACGGTGCTGTCGCCAAGTCCGCATTCGAATTCGCCCAGGACAGACTGTCCGCCGCCGGCGTGCAGCTGCGAGCCGACCGCCGGCGCCTTGCCGCCGGCGCCCTGCTTGATCACGCCGAGCTCGCCTTCGAGCGGGCTGAGCGCGATTTCGCCGGTGGTGGTCTTTTCGTTCTGGCAGGAGCCGCGCCCGGGCTGTTCGCAGCCGGACAGGGTGAGGTGCAGCAGTTCGGTCTTCGGCCCGGTGTATTCGCCGTCGCCCGCCACGGCGGCGCAGGTGATCTTCGCTTTGTGCGTCGTTTCGAGCGTCAGCACACCGCCTTGCACCGTGAACGCGGGTGTGCCCGCCCCCGCCACCCATTCGAAGGCGCCTTTGCCAGGTTCGCTCGCCGTCAGGCAGGCCGGCTCGCCGTAGCCGCCGTGGCCGCCCGAGGCGGTCAGGCAACGTCCTCGTTCGGGCAGGCTCTCGCCGGTGAGGAACGTCTCGTCCTCGCCCGCCGAGGTGCCGCCGGGGCCGGTGGCGGAAATGCGGAAGTGATAGGTCGTGGCGGGGTGCAGGCCCGAGACCTGGGCCGCGACGGCGACCGCGTCTTCGCCTTCGCCCGGTGAGACGTCGCAGGGCGCGCTCGAGGCGTACGGCACCGAGGGGCCGTATTCGAAGTGGCAGTCGCTGACGGGTTCGCCGTCGGGGTTGACCGTCGCGTGCAGCGTCGCCGCGCTCGGCCCTTCGACATCGGCGGTCATCGTCACCGCGTCGGGCGGCGCCGGTCCGGGCGGGTTCGACGCCGGGCCCGGTTCCGGATGGGTCGGCAGCAGCACCGGCGGTTTCGGCTGCTGGTTGAAGTCGAAGTCGTTCGCGATGTCGCCGAGGCCCGGCGCTTCTTCGCGCACGTCGGGGCGTTTGTCGGGTCGCCCGTCGGTTTTCGGGTTCAGGCGCTGGCTGTCGATGAAGTCGTCCTCGAGGAACTTCAGGTAGGCGTCGTGGCTCAGCCGCTGGTGGTCGATGTAGCCGCTCTTCGCGTAAGGGCTGATCACGATCCCGGGCACGCGCAGGCCGTAGCCGTTGACGTCGACGTCCGGGGGGTCGACGTGGTCGTAGAAGCCACCGGCGTCGTCCCAGGACAGGAAGATCGCCGTGCTGTCCCAGCAGGGGCTCTTCATGATCGTGTTGATCAGCGTCGTCACGTAGGCCTGGCCCTTGGAGATCAGCGACGGCGGGTGTTCTGAGTCTTCGAGGTTCGGCACGATCCAGGCTGCGCTCGGTAGCCCGCATTCGTAGCTCTTGCCGGCGTCGGCGAAGAAATGTTCGAGGCCCTGGATGTTCTGCGTCTGGCCGTCTTCGGTCACGTCGGTGAAGTCCGCGAGCGGGTTCCAGATGCCCGGTGTCTGCGCGCTCTGCTTGTGCTGTTCGCAGGACAGCTCTTCATCGTCCTCGCAGTCGGGCTCGTCGCCTTCGGTGACGTAGTAGCGCCAGCTGACGTGCGCCTTGTCCATCAGGTAGGTGATGTCGGTCCAGGCGTAGTTGGTCTTGCCCGGCACGATCGGCCCGTCCCACGTCTTGGAGGGGGTCTTCGGCGCGAGCGAGTTCTTGCAGTCGAGCGGGTTCGTGTCGCCCTTCGGGCAGCGCGCCGACCAGGCGGAGACCATGTACAGGTGCTCGGTCAGGCTCCAGGCCGAGGCGGACTCGAACAGGTTGTCCTGTAGCGCGAAGTCTTTGGCGTAGGTCCAGTAGTTGGGGATCTCGCGGGCGTCGTGGTAGCCCATCACGTCGTTGCAGGAGTGCTGCGCCTTCGCGGCGCGCGCTTCGGCTTCGCTCTGCGCCGGGCAGGGAGTGCAGTCGGGATCGGTGCTGCCGCGGCATTTCTTCGTCGTCTCGGCCTCGCCGACGAAGCCGTCCATCAGCCCGCCGTCGATGTCGCCTTCGAACGCCTTCGTGCCGTGCGGGCCGCCGGAGTTTTCGTCGTGCGGGTCGTGGTAGGGCGCGATGCAACCGCCGTTCTGCGGGTCCGGCACGCACACGCCGCCGGGGATCCCGTTCGCGCCCGGGTAGGTGCCGAAGTACTCGTCGAAGGAGCGGTTCTCCTGCATGATCATCACGACGTGCTTGATCTTGTGGATGCCTTCGGGTTCGGCCGCCTGCGCCGAGCCCGGCGCCCAGATCGCGGCGAGCAGCGCCAGCACCGGCAACGCCGAGGCGAGCAGGCCGAAGCCGGCCCTCCCTCGATCGGCGCACGCTCTCCACGCCTCGCCCCGGAATCCGGTCCGGGCGAGGCGGCGAATCCGTTCCCCTCCCACGATCGCGAAACTGTACACGGCGGTCGCGTATTCGCAAGGGCAGGGGCGTCCGGATTGCGTCGCGTTCACAATCTCAACGCCCCTCCGGCCGGCGGTGTCCTGGGCTCTGTCGCAGGTTGCCTAGGCCGCGGCCTGCGCCGCCCAGTCCCGGTACAGCTCGTAGTAGCGGCCCTCTGCGGCGATCAGCTCGTCGTGCGTGCCCTGCTCGGCGATGCGGCCGTGCTCCAGCACGACGATCCGGCCCGCCTGGCGGATCGTCGAGAGGCGATGCGCGATCACGATCGCCGTGCGCCCGGCGAGCAGGCGGCGCAGGCCGCGCTCGATCTTCGCCTCGGAGTGCAGGTCGACGTTCGAGGTCGCCTCGTCCAGCACGAGGATCCGCGGGTCGGCGATCAGCGCGCGGGCAAAGGCGATCAGCTGCCGCTGGCCCGCCGAGAGCTGCGTGCCGCGCTCGCCGACTTCGGTGTCATACCCCGCGGGCAGCTCCGCGATGAACTCCTCGGCGCCGACCGCAGCCGCCGCGGCGCGGATCTGCTCGGCGGTCGCGTCGGGGCGCCCGAAGGCGATGTTCTCCGCGACGGTGCCGCTGAACAGGAACGCCTCCTGGGGCACGATCCCCATCTGCGAGCGCAGCGAGCTGCTGCGGACTTCGCGCAGGTCGTGGCCGTCGATCAGGATCGCGCCGCTCGTCGGGTCGTAGAAGCGCGCGATCAGCTTCGCCATCGTCGACTTGCCCGCGCCGGTGGCGCCGACGAGCGCGATCGTCTGGCCGGGCGGGATCTGCAGCCCGACGTGGTCCAGCGCCAGCACCTGCTGTTCGCCCGAGCCTTCGCCGCTGCGCTTTTTGTAGGCGAAGGAGACGTCGTCGAAGTCGACTTCACCCTTGATCTGGGGCAGCTCGATCGCGTCGGCGCGGTCGGTCAGGTCAGGCTGCACGTCGAGCAGCTGGAAGATCTTCTCCAGCGCCGCCATGCCGGACTGGTATGTCGCGTACAGCTGGGAGAGCTGCTGGATCGGTTCGAACAGGTTCGACAGCGCTGCGACGAACGCGACGATCGTGCCGATCGAGATGTGGCCTTCGATCGCCTGCAGCCCGCCGTAGAGGACGATCGCCGCGACCGCGAGGCCCGAGAGCATTTCGACGCTGGGGAAGTAGGCGGCGTTGAGCTTGACCGTCGTGTAGTTCGCGTCGCGGTTGTCCTCGTTGAAGGCCATGAACTGGCGCTCGTGCTCGGGCTCCTGGGCGAAGCTGCGCACGACGCGGATCCCCGACAGCGTCTCCTGCAGGTAGGCCGTGATCGCGCCGATCGTCTCGCGCGTGCGGCGGAAGGCGCCGGCGGAGACGATCCGGAACCACAGCGAGCCCGCCAGCAGCAGCGGCAGCACGCAGAACGTGATCAGCGCCAGCTTCACGTCGAGGTAGAGCAGAATGCCGACGGTGCCGATCAGCGTCAGCCCCGACTGGAACAGCGTCACGACCGAGTCGGTCACGAGCGAGTCCAGCGCCTCGACGTCGTTGGTGATGCGCGAGATCAGGACGCCCGCGGGCCGGCTCTCGTAGAAGCCGATCGGCAGCGTCTGCAAGTGCGTGAAGATGCGGACGCGCAAGTCCGCGAGCACGCGCTGGCCGACCCAGCCGACGAGGAAGGTCTGGGCGTAGGTCATGCCCCAGACGAGCAGCGCCGAGACCATGAAGGCGACGACGACCAGCACCAGTTTGCCGAAGTCGTGGCGTTCGATCCCGTCGTCGATCGCCGCCCGTGCCAAGAGCGGCGGCGCGAGCGTCGCGCCGGTGCCGACGATCAGCGCCGCCACCGTCAGGGCCGCACGCCCGCGGTAGGGGCGCAGCAGCGCCAGCAGCCCGCGCAGGTTGCGCCCGCGCGTTCCTTTGCTCGCGCGCTCGCCCGTCCAGGTCGAGTGCGGGCCGCCGGGGCGGTGCACCGCCGGGCTCACAGGCCGCTCACCTCGCGCTCGCGCGGCTTGCGCGTCAGGAAGACCTGGTCCGGCAGCCCCTTCTCCACGATCTCGCGGTACAGCGCGGAGGCCCCGAGCAGGTGCTCGTGGTCGCCATGGGCGACGACCCGGCCGTGGTCGAGCACGACGATCTCGTCCGCCAGCGAGATCGTCGAGAGCCGGTGCGCGATCACGAACGTCGTGCGACCCGCCATCGCCTCGTCGAGCGCGAGCTTGATCTGCTGCTCGGTCGAGGCGTCCACCGAGGAGGTGGCGTCGTCGAGGATCAGCACCCGCGGGTCCGCCAGCAGCGCGCGGGCGATCGCGATCCGCTGGCGCTGCCCGCCCGACAGCGACAGCCCGCGCTCGCCGACGCGGGTCTGGAAGCCCTGCGGCAGGCGCGCGACGAACTCGTATGCCTGCGCGCGCCGCGCCGCGGCTTCGATCTGCTCGATGCCCGCGCCGGGGCGGCCGTAGGCGATGTTCTCCGCGACCGTCGCCGAGAACAGGAACGGGTCGTCGCTGACGACCGCGACCGCCTGGCGCAGCGAGGCGAGGTCGACGCTGCGCACGTCGGCGCCGTCCAGCAGCACCGCGCCCTCGCTGGCGTCGTACAGGCGCGAGATCAGCGAGACGAGGCTCGTCTTGCCCGAGCCGGTGCCGCCGACCAGCGCGACCGTCGAGCCCGCGGGCACGTCGAGGCTGACGTCGCTGAGCACCGCCCGCGCCGGCGCGGGCGGGCCGGCCCGCTCGGTCTCAAGCGAGATCGCGCGGGGGCCGACGTGGACGGCGCCGAAGTCGTCGCCTTCCTCGTAGCGCAGCGTCACGTCGCGCAGCTGCACGTGGCCGTTGCCCGCCGGCAGCGCCGGCGCGTCCGGCGGCGCGACGATCCGCGGGTCGCGGTCGAGCACCTGGAAGATGCGCGCTCCAGAAGCCGTCGCACGCTGGGCGAGGCCGAGCGTCATGCCGAGCGCGCGCATCGGCCCGATCAGCATGTTCAGGTATAGGTAGAACTGCGTGAACTCGCCAAGCGTCAGGTGCGCGTGGATCACGCGGTCGCCGCCGATCAGCAGCACCGCGGCGAGGCCGAGCTGGGGCAGGAAGCCGATCGCGGGGTTGAACGTCGCCTCCAGGCGCGTCGCGACCATCGACTGGTCGAACACGCGCGCGACGCTGTGGCGGAAGCGCTCCAGCTGCTGGGGCTCTCGCGCGAACGACTTCACGACGCGCACGCCGGAGATGTTCTCCTCGGCGTCCGCGGTCAGCTCGCCGATCCGCTGCTGGACCTCCTGGATCGCCGGGCGCGCCATGCGCCCGTAACGCTGCGAGATGAACACCACAAGCGGCGTCGGCGCCATCGCGATCAGGCCCAGCGTCGGGTTGATCGCGATCATCGCGATCCCCGCCAGCAGCAGCGTCAGCGCCGATTGCAGGATGAACACGAGCCCGTAGCCCAGGAAGAAGCGCACCGCCTGCAGGTCGACCGTCGCGCGCGACATCAGCTGCCCCGTCTGCTGGCGGTCGAAGAAGCCCAGCTCCAGGCGCTGCAGGTGCGCGTACAGCTGCTCGCGCAGGTCGTACTCGATCCCGAGCGAGACGCGGCCCGCGATCATCCGCCGCATGTAGGTCAACAGCCAGCGCACCAGCACGATCGCCGCGATCACGATCGCGAGCGTCAGCAGCGTGTGCTTGTCGTGCGAGCGCGCCGCCAGCTCGTGGTGGCGCGCGTGGCGGTCGCCGCGCTTGATCGCTTCGACCGCCGAGCCCGTGAAGTAGGGGATCAGCACCGTCACCACCATCGCGAGGCTCGCCAGCAGCCACGAGGCGATCAGGCCACGCTTGTATGGCCTCAGGAATCCCAGCAGTCGGTAGAAGGTGCTCATAGTTGTGCGGTCAACGATTATTGCAGGCGCTCGTGCGCGGTTCCGGCCGCGGCGCCAGGCCTAAGCTCTTTCCATGGCCGATCGGCAACCGGCGCAGCCCCGCGCCGTCACGCGGGCGGGACTTTGCGACACGTGCGCGCATCAGCAGGAGGTGCGCAACACGCGCGGCTCTGTCTTCTCGCTCTGCACCCGCTCGCGCGTCGATCCAGCTTATCCGCGCTACCCGCGCGTCCCGGTGCTCGAATGCGCCGGGTACGAGCAACGCGAGAGCTAACTCGCGACGGCGGGCGCCGGCTCGCCGTCGCCGTCCGCCGCGCTCTGGGTCACGACGAAGTCGCTGCTGCGCACGAGCAGGAACGCCAGCAGCGAGCCCGCGAGCGCGACGCATGAGGCGACGATCAGGATCGTGGTGAAGGCTTCGGTGAAGCCGACGCGGTAGGCGTGCGTCAGCGCGGCGCCTCCGCCGAGCTGACGCAGTTCGCCGGAGACGAGCGCGCCGGTGAGGTTGTGGCCCCCGATCGCGACCGAGCTCGGGAGCGCGGCGATCGTGTCGCGCGTGATGTTGTGCTGGAAGATCGCCCCGAGACCCGCGATCCCGGTCGCGATCCCGACCTGGCGGAACGTGTTGTTGATCCCGGACGCCATGCCGCTGCGCGAGTGGTGCACGACGCCCACTGCCGTCGAGGCCAGCGGCGGGTTGATCATCCCGACGCCGACGCCCGCGAGCACGAAGCCGGGGATCAGCACCGTCCAGCCCGAGCTCGCGTCGACGGCCGTCATCGCCAGCAGCCCCGCGCTCACGAGCAGCAGGCCCGTGCCGAGCAGCAGGCGCACCGGCACGCGCACCGACAGGCGTCCCGAGACCGGAGCCACGAAGAACGAGACCAGCGTCACCGGCAGGAAGCGCAGGCCGGCCTGAAGCGGCCCGTAGCCGAGCACGTCCTGGATGTAGAGCGTCAGGTACAGGAACATCGCGAACATCGCCGAGGAGACGCAGAAGGCGACGATGCTCGCGCCCGCGAACGCCGGGCGGCGGAACAGCGTCAGGTCGAGCATCGGCCGCTGCTGGCGGTGCTCGACGATCACGAACAGCACGATCAGCACCGCGGAGGCGATCAGGAAGGAGAGGATGCGGGTCGAGCCCCAGCCCTTTTCGTTGCCCTGGATCAGCGCGAACACGAGCAGGAACAACGACCCTGAGAACGTGATCAGCCCGAGCCAGTCGACGCCGTGCGCGTTCGGGTCGCGCGACTCGGAGACCTGCGTCAGCGTCAGGTAGACCGCGCCGATCCCGATCGGCACGTTCACGAAGAAGATCCATTCCCAGCCGATCCCGGATGTGATCACGCCGCCGACGACGGGGCCGACCGCCACGGCGGCGCCGATCACGCCGCCGAAAACCCCGAACGCGACGCCGCGCTCCTTGCCGTGAAAAGCCTGTGCGATCAGCGCCAGCGAGGTCGCGAACATCATCGCCCCGCCGGTGCCCTGCACTGCGCGGAACAGGTTCAGCGCCAGCGGCGAACCCGCCAGGCCGCAGGCCGCGGAGGACAGCGTGAAGATCACGAGGCCCGTCGTGAACACGAGCCGCCGGCCGAAGCGGTCCGCCAGCGAGCCCGCGGTGAGCAGGAACGCCGCGAGCGTCAGCGAGTAGGCGTTGACGACCCATTGCAGGTCCTCGAAGGAAGAGTGCAGCGAGCGCTGGATGTCCGGCAGCGCCACGTTCACCACCGTGATGTCCAGCAGCAGCATGAAGATCGCCACCGACACCGCGATCAGCGTCCACCACTTGCGCTCCAAGCCCGCTCCTTTGCTCGCTCGTCCTCGTCCCGGCCGCGGCGCTCGACCGTCGCGCGCCGCCCCGCACTATATGAACGTGCCGCGGGCGTTCTCGGATCAGCTCGGCTGCAGGTGGCGAGCCAGGAAGGGCACGATCTCCGCCCACAGCTTCGCCGCGGGCTCGGGTCTGTAGGTGGGGCGGTAGTCCGCGAAGAAGGCGTGGCTCGCGCCCTCGTAGACGTCGACTTTGATCTCCTGGCCCGCGCGGCCCGCGGGCGAGTGCCCGGCTTCCTCGCGCAGCTTTGCCGCGAGCTCCGGCGAGGGGTTCTGGTCTTCGGCGCCGACCGCCGCCAGCAGTGGGCATTCCAGGCCCTCGGCCACCATCTCCAAAGGTGGGGTGGGGCGCTGCTCGGTCGAGCGCCGCTCGGGCTCCGCGCGGTCGGCGAAGCCGCCCCAGCAGTCGACCACCGCGTTCAGCTTGTCCGAAGCGCAGGCCAGGAGCAGCGCGTAGCGCCCGCCCATGCAGAAGCCGATGCAGCCGATCCGGCCCGTGACGCCGTCGAGGCTGCGCAGGTGGTCCGCCGCGCCTTCGAGGTCGCCCAGCGCCGTCGCGTCCGGCATCGAGAACAGGCGCGCGAAGACGTTCTGCATGTCGCTCGTGTCCGGCGGGCCTCCTTCGCGCGTGTAGAGGTCCACGCCCAGCGCGACGTAGCCGATGTTTGCGAGGCGGTTGCAGACGTCGCGGATGTGATCGCCCAGGCCGCCCGCCTCGTGGATCACGATCATGCCCGCGTGGCTCGCCGCGTCCGCGGGGCGCGCGAGATACCCGTTCACGTCCGTGCCGCCCGCGCCGGGGTACGTCAGCGTCTCGCCGGTGATGCGGGTCGGGTCCGTAACGGCGCCGGGGACTCCCTGCGGGCTCGGCGTTACCTCGATGCTCGGCATCGTCAGAGGATCGCCTTCGGATAGGCGCGCGTCGCCGCGGCGAGCATCACCAGCAGGAAGCCCGCGACGACGAGGAAGTCGAGCCACAGCTCACCCGCGCCGCCGACGCCCACGAGCATCTGGCGCAGCCCCTGCACCTCGTAGGTCAGCGGGTTCACGCGCGCGATCACGTGCAGCCAGCCCGGCATCACGCTCAGCGGGTACAGCGCGCTCGAGGCGAAGAACAGCGGCATCATGATCAGCTGGCCGATGCCCATGAAGCGCTCGCGCTCCTTGACCGCCGCCGCCAGCAGCATCGACATGCAGGCGAAGCCCGCGGTGCCCAGCATCAAGAGCGCCAGCGTGCCCAGCACGCCGTCGACGCTCCAGCGCACGCCGATGCCCGCGATCGCGATCACCGCCAGCAGCAGGAGCGCCTGGACGAGCGCGCGCACGCAGGCGCCGACCGCCTTACCCAGCACGATCGCCGTGCGTGGCAGCGGCGTCGCCAGCAGACGTTGCAGCTGGCCCACGTCGCGTTCCCAGATCACCGCCAGGCCGAAGAAGATCGCGATGAACATCGCTGCCTGCGCCATCACGCCCGGGGCCAGGTAGGCGCGGTATTCCAACGTCCCCAGCGTCAGCGAGCGCGAGTGGCTGAGCGCGGTGCCGAAGATGAACAGCCACAGCAGCGGCTGCACCGAGCGCGTGACGATGTCGAGGTGGTCGTGGCGCAGCTTGCGCATCTCCGACTGCGCCATCGCGAACGCTCCTCCCGCGAGCGCGCGCAGGCCGTGCGCCGTGAGCAGGCCGCCACTCGACGTGCGGCTGGGGCCACCCGGGCTAGCCGAGCCGGCGGGCAACGCGGCGCTGTGCGCGGACATCGCTCAACCTCCCCTCCTGCTCGGCGTCCAGCGTGCGACCCGTCACCGCCGTGAAGACCTCCTCCAGGCTGTCGGTCTCGTGGCGCTCCAGCAGCTCCGCGGGCTCGCCCTGCTCGACCAGGCGCCCCATGTCCATGATCGCCAGGCGCTCGCAGTAGCGCTCCGCCTCCTCCATCAGGTGCGTCGTCACGAGGATCGTCGTGCCCACCTCCGCGCGCAGCGCGCCCAGGTGCTCCCAGACCATCCGCCGCGCCGAGGGGTCAAGGCCCACCGTCGGCTCGTCCAGGAACAGCACCGACGGCTGGTTCAAGAGCGCCGTCGCGATCTCCAGGCGCCGCAGCATCCCGCCCGAGAGCGTGCGCGCCAGCCGGTCCAGCATCGACTCCAGGTGCATCGAGGAGATCGCCTGCTCGATCCGCTGCTTGCGCTCGCGGCCGGAGACGCCCGTCACCCGCGCGTAGAAGTCGAGGTTCTCGCGCGCCGTCAGCGCGCCGTCGACCGAGATCGCCTGCGGGATGTAGCCGATCGCCGAGCGCACCGCGAGGCTGTCCGAGCGCACGTCGTGGCCCGCGACCAGCGCGCGGCCCGAGGTGGGGGGCAGCAGCGTCGTCAGCACACGGATCGTCGTCGTCTTGCCGGCGCCGTTCGGCCCCAGCAGCCCGAACACCTCACCCGGCGCGACCGCGAAGGAGACCCCGCCGACCGCGGTCGTCTCCTCGAAGCGGACCACCAGGTCGTCGACCAGCACCGCCGGCGACCGCGAGTCGCTCACGGCTGCGCCTCCAGCGCGGGGGGGAAGCTGCCCCCGGCGCGCGCGTCGATCTCGCGGATCTTGCGCCGCGCCCGCTTGCGCGTCTCGCTCAGCTCGTGCTCCAGCTTCTCGAGCTCCTGCGCGCGCTTGCGCACCAGCGCAAGCTGGCGGTCGATGTGCCCGAGCGCCTCCTCGAGCAGCTCGCGCCGGCGCTGCGGGTCGACGTCCTCGCGGCGCAACTGGGCGCGAACCTCCGCGCGCGCCTCCTCCGCGCTCAGGAGCGTCTTCAGCTCCTCCAGCGAGAGGCCGAGCAGGTCTTTCAGGCGCATCAGCTCGCGCAGCCGCTCGACCTCAGCCTCCGTGTAAAGGCGGTGGCGGCCCGATGGCCGCGCCGGCGCCTCCGGCAGCAGCCCGATCTCCTCGTAGTAGCGGATCGTGCGCGGCGTCGTGCCGACCGCCTTCGCGACGTCGCCGATGCGCAGGCTCTCGCCGCTCATGCGCGCACCCCCAGCGGCCGTTCGTCCGCCGCCGTCTCGTCGCGGCCGGGAACGAACGCCTCGTCCGCCAGCGCTTCCTCCCAGGGCCTGATCGCCGAGGGCTCCTCCGCCTCCGCGGCCTGCGCCTCCGCGCTCTTGTGGCTCGGGCGCAGCAGGCACACGCCCGCGCCGAGGATCGAGGTGCCCGCCAGCACCCACAGCGCCACGTGCATGTTTTCGATGAAGGGCGCCAGCTTCTCGGCGGACAGGCCCTGGGCCAGCCCGGAGAAGACCGCGAACAGCGTCGCCTTTGGCACCGCCGAGGTCACGATCGCCAGCACGAACGCGATCGACAGCACCGCGCCCGTGTTCTGCAGCAGCGTGCGCGCCCCCGCCGCGATGCCGCGCCGGTGCGCCGGCACCACGCCCATCATCGCCGCGGTGTTGGGGCTGTTGAACATGCCCGAACCCACGCCCACGAGCGCGAGCCACAGCCCGCTCTGCCAGTAGGCCGTGTGCACGTCGAGCGTCGTCATCCCCGCCAGGCCCGCCGCCGTCACCAGCATTCCGATCGAGGCCAGCGCGCGCGAGCCGTGGCGGTCGGCGTAGATGCCCGCGATGGGAGAGGCGATCAGCATCCCCACCGCCAGCGGCATCAGCTTGATTCCCGCCGTGATCGGCGAGTCGCCCTGCGCGCCCTGGTAGTAGAAGACGAACAGGAACATCAGCGCGAAGCGCGCCAGGCCGTTCAGGAACGAGGCCGCGCTCGCCGCCGCGAACAGCCGGTTCTTGAACAGCGCCAGGTCCAGCATCGGCGCGCGCGAGCGGCGCTCCACCAGCACCCACAGCGGCAGCAGCACCGCCGCCACGATCAGCCCGCCGATCACCAGGCCGTCGTTCCAGCCGGAGATGCCCCCGCGGGAGACGCCGTAGACCAGGCCCGTCAGCCCGACCACGAACGTCGTCGTGCCCAGCACGTCGTAGCTGCTCGCGCTGTCCGGTTTCGCCAGCTCGCGCAGGATCGTCGCGCCCCAGGCCGCGCCCGCCAGCGCGAACGGGACGTTGAACCAGAACACCCAGTGCCAGGAGATGTCGACCAGCGCGCCGCCCAGCACCGGGCCCAGCACGAGGCCGATCGCCGCGACCATCGTGTTCGCGCCCATCGCCAGGCCGAGTTCCTCCTTCGGGAAGGCGTCCGTCACCAGCGCCGCCGCGTTCGCGAACAGGAACGCCGAGCCGATCCCCTGCAGGATCCGCCACAGGATCAGCTGCGTCGCGTCGCCCGCGAAACCCGCGCCCAGCGAGGCCAGCGCGAACAGCACGAAGCCGCCCACGTAGGCGCGCTTGCGCCCGAACAGGTCGCTCAGGCGACCCGCCATCAGCACCAGCACCGTCGCCGCGATCAGGTAGGCCAGGATCACCCACACCAGCGCCAGGAGGCTCGTGTGCAGCGAGCGCTCCAGGTCCGGCAGCGCGATGATCAGCGTGCCGGAGTTCGTCGCCGCCAGCAGCATCCCCAGGCTCGTGCACGACAGCGCCCACCACTTGTAGCTCGCGTGCCCCGCGTCCACCCCGAAGCGCGTTCCGGCGCCTCCTCTCGATCGCTGTCCTCCGGTCTGGGCTGTGCTCATCTCCTGCTCCTGAAACTTGACGTGAACGTAAGGATCACAATAGCAGGCGGGGTGGCGATTCCGCCCTTGAAACGCCTGCTACAACGTCTGTATGAGCGACAACGACCGCAAGATCCAGAAGACCGACGAGCAGTGGCGCGAGGAGCTGACCCCCGCGCAGTACGACGTGCTGCGCCGCGCCGGCACCGAGCCGCCGTTCACCGGCGAGTACGTCTACAACAAGGACTCCGGCGACTACCGCTGCGCCGCCTGCGGCGCGATGCTGTTCGGCGCCGACACCAAGTTCGACTCCGGCACCGGCTGGCCCAGCTTCACCGAGCCCGCCGTCGCCGAGGCCGTCGAGCTGCGCCCCGACAACAGCCTGTTCATGAAGCGCACCGAGGTCGTGTGCCGCGCCTGCGGCGGGCACCTGGGACACGTCTTCGACGACGGCCCCGGTCCCGGCGGGCAGCGCTACTGCATCAACTCCGCCGCGCTGAAGTTCGACCCCGCGCAGGCGGGTCAAGACGCAGCTGAGCCCGCCGCCGCCGGCGACAGCGCCGCTTCCTAAGCCCAGCTCTCGCTGCGCCGCGGCGCCGAGAGCCGCTAGGCTCGCAGACATGATCATGGAGGCTCGCGCGAAACGGCTGTCGACGCCCTTGCAGTGGGGGCGCCGCGAGAAGACCGCGGTCGGGAGCTTGCTCGCCGTCTTCATCGCCGCGCTGATCGCGCTTGGTATCTATGGGCTCAGCAGCGGCTCGCCCGCGCGCGCCGACTGCGTCGAAGCGATCGCGCCCAGCACGCTCGGCGGCGTCAGAATTCACGGCTGCGGCGCGAAGGCGCGCAAACTGTGCGCGAACTCACAGCAGATCAGGGGCATCGAGGATACGCTCGGCGCCTCCTGCAGGCGCGCCGGCTTCCCCGTCGGCTGAAGCCGCGGCCGCCAGCACGCCTGTCGGAGACCCCACGGCCTCGATCGCTCCCGATCGAGGCCGTTCATCAAAACATCTCCCCCCGCGTCAATCACCAGCAAACAAGGGCTTTTCGCCGTCTCCGCGGGGCTTTCGGCGAGCGTCTATACAGATGTCGAAAGGCGCTTCGGGAGTGTTTAGCCAAACCTCCCTATCCGCTACCCAGAGCTGGCTGTTTCATTCCCCGATCGTTGTGGTGCGCTGCCGCTCGCATGTGCGAGCTGGGGTTTGTCACCCGACATAACGAAAGGGGAACTGCGCGCAAATGCCTACTTGGGTTCCATACCTTGAAGGGGCGAAGCAGTGGCTGAACCCCGGTGACAACGCGTGGCAGATGACGGCAGCGACGTTTGTCGGGCTCATGAGCCTTCCCGGCCTGGCGGTCCTCTACGGCGGTGTGATGCAGAAGCGCTGGTCGGTCAACAGCATGATGCTCACCTTCGTCGCGTTCTCGCTTGTGCTGGTCGCGTGGGTGCTGTGGGCGTTCAAGATGGGCTTTGGTAGCCCAATTGGCGGCGGCAAAGGGTTCTTCGACACGTTCTGGGGCAAGTCCGGGACCGTGCTCGGTGCGAACGAACTCCAGAAGCAGGCGGTGATCCCGTCGATCTCGACAGGGCCACCGTTCCACTTCCCACAGGCCTCGCTCATCTATTTCCAGTTCGTGTTCGCGGCGATCACGCCGATCCTGATGCTCGGATCGGTGCTCGGGCGGATCAACTTCAAGGCATGGATTCCCTTCGTGCTCTTGTGGATCACGTTCGTGTACACCGTCAATGCGTTCCTGATCTGGGGCGGTGGCTTCTTCTCCGCGCACGGCGCACTGGACTACTCCGGTGGTTACGTGATCCACCTCGCCGCCGGGATCTCCGGCTTCGTCGCCGCGGCCGTGATTGGGCCGAGGCTGCAGCGAGATAGAGAGATCGATGCGCCGAACAACCTGCTGATGGTCGCCGTCGGCGCCGGGCTGCTGTGGCTCGGCTGGAACGGCTTCAACGGCGGGGACTCCTACTACGCAGGTGCGAACGCGTCGGTGGCCGTGGTCAACACGAACCTCTGCACCGCCGTCGCGATGCTCGTCTGGATCGCCTGGGACTACATCTTCCGCGACAAGCCGTCTTTGATCGGCTCCGTCAACGGGATGATCACCGGGCTCGTCGCGATCACCCCTGGAGCCGGTTTCTTCAACGGCTGGGGTGCCGCCGCCGTGGGCATCATCGCCTCGACGGTCGTGTGGTTCGCGATCCGCTTCCTCAGCCGTGCCCCCGTCTTCAGAAATGTCGACGACACGCTGGGGGTGGTCTATACGCACGGGATCGCCGGACTCATGGGCGGTCTGCTCGTGGGGATATTCGCCGATCCACACATCGTCGAGTACATCGCCACCGGCGGTGGGGCGGAAAACCTGCCTGGTTTCGCGGGTGTCGTGCACGGCAGCTGGACGCTGTTGCGCTGGCAGGCCGAGACCGCGGCTTTCGTGATCATCTTCAGCGGGATCATGACGTTCATCCTGTTGAAGATCGTCGGGATATTCATCCCGCTCAGGCTCTCCGACGAGGAGTTGGAGATCGGGGATCACGCGATCCATGGCAACGAGGTCTACCCCTCGGACGTTCCAACGCTCGGCGGACCGCACGCGCCGCCGGCGTGGCAGCCCAGCCCCGCTCCTTCGGGGGCGTAGGCCGGGAGGCCGTGACCCGGAGCGCGCCCATTCCCCGCGGGTGCGCTCCGGGTCGGATACGACGGATCGCGGCCCCGCTTCGGCGGGGTCGCTCCGTTTAAGGCGCGTCAGCGCGGCTCGCCGCTAGTTCGACGCCGTGAGCCCGATCGGGCAGCTCACGCCCGTGCCACCGAGCCCGCAGTAGCCGTTCGGGTTCTTCGCCAAGTACTGCTGGTGGTAGTCCTCGGCGTAGTAGAAGGGGCCGGCCTCCGCGAGCTCGGTCGTGATCTCGCCGTAGCCCTCCTGCTTCAGCTTCTCCTGGTACATCGCGCGGGACGCCTCCGCCGCCGCGCGCTGGGCCTCGTCGCGCCACAGGATCGCCGAGCGGTACTGACTGCCGACGTCGTTGCCTTGGCGCATGCCCTGGGTCGGGTCGTGGCCCTCCCAGAAGAGCTTCAGCATCTCCTCGTAGCTCGCCTCGGCGACCTTGAATGCGACCAGCACCGCCTCGGTGTGGCCCGTGCGCCCGCTGCAGACCTCCTCATAGGTAGGGTTCGGCGTGAACCCACCCGCGTAGCCGACCGCGGTCGTGTAGACGCCGGGCGCTTCCCAGAACCCGCGCTCCGCGCCCCAGAAGCAGCCCATCCCGAAGATCGCCGTCTCGACGCCGTCGGGGAACGGTGGCTTCAGCGGCGTGCCCAGCACGTCGTGGCGGGCCGGCACCGGGATCTCGGTGTCGCGTCCCGGGAGCGCCGAGGCCGCGTCCACCATCTCGGCCTGCTTGCGCGTGAAGAACATCGACATGACCTCAGGCTAGTCGATCGCGGACCGTTTTCCGCAGCCCCGTCCGGCTCAGGATTCCGTCGTGCGCGGGGCGTAGCGGTGGTGCAGCATGAACGCGTTGCCTTCGGGGTCCTCGAAGAACGCCATGTGGCAGACGCTCGTGTCGAGGACGTCTCCGTGGAACTGCACGCCGCGGGCTTCGAGCGTCCTGCGGGCCTCCGCGACGTCGTCGACGTGCAGCGCGATCGCCGTCTTCTGCGGGTTGTGCTCGAGGCCCATCTTCTCGGCGTCGATCACGCTCAGCGTCAGGTTCCCCGCCTCGAACTCGGAGTAGTTGCGCTCGGGCATGTAGACCGAGCGGCGCAGGCCCAGCACCTCGCCGTAGAACGCCGCGGAGGCCGCGATGTCGTGGGTGGGCAGGGCGACGAAGTCGACGCCGCCGATCAGCTGCTCGGTGGACGTGGGGGAGGCCATGCCTTGCTCCTTTCAGCGCCTTTCGAGCGCGTTTAGCGTGGATCGAGCACGAACACGGCGATCTCGCGCATGGGGGTGTTCGCGTCGTAGTCGTCGAAGCCCTCGTACATCTCGTTCACCTTGCGCCACAGCTCCGCGCGCTCCTCGCCCTGCGCGACGCGGGCGCGCACCGGTTTGCGGTCGCGGCCGACCTCGATCTCCGCGTCGGGGTTCGCCTGCAGGTTGTAGGACCACGCCGGCGTGCGCGCGTTGCCGGCGTTCGAGCCGATCACCACGTGGCGCTCGCCGTCCTTCAGGTAGACCACCGGCGCCGTGCGCTTCTGTCCCGAGCGACGGCCTGTCGAGGTCAGGAGCAGCACCGGGGCCGTCCCCACCCTGTTCAGCAGCCGTCCGCCGCTCAGCCGGTAGACCGGCACGTTCAGCTTGCCCGTCGCCTTCAGCCACGAGTCCGGCATCGTCATCGACAGGCGGGAGTAGAAGCGGTTGCTCGGCACGTCGCCGCCAGTATCCCACCCGTGGCGCCCGGGTAGCATCGCCGCATGAGCGAGGAGCCCGTCGTCCTGTACGAGGTGTCCGACCGCATCGCGCGCCTGACGCTGAACCGGCCCGAGCGCGGCAACGCGATCACGAGGCGGCTGATCGCCGAGCTGGTCGAGTGCGTGCACCGCGCTGACCTCGACCCCGAGGTCAGCGTGCTGCTGCTGTCCGGGGCGGGGTCCGGGTTCTGCGGCGGCTATGACCTGCTCGAGAGCGCGGAGGGGATGGGCAAAGCATCGGCTTCGGGGGCGTCCACGCCGTCGGCGCCGCCGGGTTCGCCGATCGATCCCGCGGTGATGTCCGCGAACCACGACCCGCAAAGCACCTGGGACCCGATGGTCGACTACGCGATGATGAGCCGCAACGCCGAGGGCTTCATGAGCCTGTTCCACTGCGGCAAGCCCGTGATCTGCAAGGTCCACGGCTTCTGCGTCGCCGGCGGAACCGACATGGCGCTCTGCTCGGACCTGCTCGTGATCGCCGAGGACGCGAAGATCGGCTACCCGCCCGCGCGTGTCTGGGGGTCGCCCACGACCGCGGTGTGGGCGTATCGGATCGGGCCGCAGCGCGCGAAGCGGCTGCTGTTCACCGGCGACTCGCTGTCAGGCGCCGAGGCGCTGGAGTGGGGGCTTGCGATCGAGGCGCCCGCCGCGGAGGAGCTCGACGCGCGCGCCGATGCGCTCGCCGCGCGGATCGCGCAGATGCCCGTCAACCAGCTGATGATGATGAAGCTGCTCGTGAACCAGTCGCTCTACTCGCAGGGGCTGCACGCCAGCCAGGTGCTCGGCGTCGTGTTCGACGGGATCGCTCGGCACACCGCGGAGGGCTATGACTTTCAGCGGCTGGCCGCCGATCGCGGGTTCCGCGAGGCGGTGCGCGAGCGCGACGAGCCGTTCGGGGACCTGGGGCGCTCGACGTTCAAAGGCTGAGCCGAGTGGGCGGCGAGCCGGGGCGCCGGCGCTCGGCCGAGTCTCGATCCGGGCGGTGCAAGCCGGCGATTGGCGCATGCCCGCGGCGAAGGCTAGAATGCGCGTTCCCGCGGATGTAGCTCAGCTGGCTAGAGCGTCGCCTTGCCATGGCGAAGGTCGAGGGTTCGAATCCCTTCATCCGCTTCGATCGAATGTCCGCGCGCCCGTCGTGAGCCGGAACGTTCAAGTGAAGCGCGTACGGGCCGCGTCGTGACCGCGAGCCGATCGAGCAGGGCCGGCCCTACTCTTCCGCTCCGGGCGTCTCGGGCGTCTGTCTCCGTGTCAGCGACACCATCAGCCAGCTCGCGCGGGCTGCGCCGGCGGCTTCCGCGATCGTCGCGATGTCCGCGAGTGGCCCTATGTCCTCTTCGCTGACTTCCCTGAACACCAGCGCATCGGAGAGGTCCTCGCGTCGCTGGTCGCGCCTGCGACCGGGCAGGCCCAGGCCGGTCACCGTCGCGGCGAGGTTTGCCAGATAGCTACGGGGGTCGCGTCGCTCGGGTGCTTGGCCTGAGGCGGTCGCTTCGCGAAGCATCGCGCGTGCGAGCCCGGCAGGAGACTCGTCGTGCAATCGCTCGGGGCTGGAATGCGCGAGCAGCCCGACGCCACTGCTCCACGTCAGGTGATCGTGGTTCGGGCCTATCTCGCTGGGGGCAATCAGGAGGGAATTGTCAAGCACGCCTCCGATCGCCTGGTACTTCCACATGTCCTCGTGCCGCCAGAACCTCGGGGCCGCATAGCGAACGACGGCGTTTCCTGCCGTGGCCGCCTCGAGTTGGGTCAAGAGGTGATGCTGTCTCGAAGAAAGCTCCACGCGCCAGTAGGGCTGCTTGTGCGATCCCCACTCATTCGAGTAAGAGCGCGTGAGATAGCTCGACCGCTTGTACTGGATGAACAGGCTCACGAGAAACGGTGTGCTCAGCCCAGGATCATTTGGCCAGCCCGGAAACGCGGCCGTTCCCGTCGCGACCCCTTCCGGCGGAGGGATGCCCAGGAGCTGCCAGATTCGCTGGTCGCTTGGAGCCAGCGCGACATCGATGCCAAGCTGACCCTCGAGTGACGTCGTGGGTGCGAAGAAGCTCCCGCTGCCGCCGAGAAGCTCCAGGTTGGCCGCCAGCTCGTACTGGCGCTCGCCGAACTTACAGACGGGCATCTTCCGTCGCTGGGCAGAGGGTCGAGGACTCGAATCGTTTCATCCGCTGGCGATCACACGCCCCAGCGTAACCGCGCCAAGCCCTAGCCCAACGCTCACGACGACGTTCAGCACCGCGACCCCCCGCCGCCCGCCCTCGCCCAGCCGCCACGTGTCAAGCATCCAGGTGGAGAAGGTCGTGTAGGAACCGAGCGTCGCGGTCCCGGCGAGCACGAGCGCGTTGCCGCTGAGCGAGAGCCCTGCGAGCAGCCCGAGCAGGAGCGAGCCGCTGAGGTTCACGACCAGCGTCCCGAGCGGCAGCGCCTCGCCAAAGCGAGCGGCGATGAGCGAATGCATGAGGAAGCGCGCGTTCGCGCCGACGCCGCCGAGCAGCGCCACGCCGACCCAGACCCACCAGCTCACGTGATCACCTCCAGCTCGCGCGCCGCCGCTCGCCGCGCGTGGTGGCGTGCGATCGCGGCGCCAGCGCCGATCGCCGCGAAGCCGGCGCCCACGCTTGCGAGCCCGTATCCCAGCGCGAGGCCGAGCCGGCCGTGTTCGAGCATGTCCAGCAGCTCCAGTTGCAGCGTCGAGAAGGTCGTGTAGGCGCCGCAGAAGCCGGTTCCCAGCAACGGGTGCCAGTGCGGCGATTCTGGTGGGCGCTCGTAGAGGTGGGTGGCGATCAGCGCCAGCGCCATGCAGCCCGTGACGTTCGCGAGGAACGTCGCCCAGGGCCAGGTCGTCGCGCCGTGGGGGAGCTCGTGCGCGATCCAGACCCGCAGCAGCGAGCCGGCGGCGCCGCCGAGGAAGATCGCGGCTGTCTCACGTCTGTCTGGTCGCGGCACTGCCCGGCTGCTCCTTTCGCGCTCGGCCTCGTGGCTGAACTTCGGCGAAAGGGGTCATCAGCCCTTGTCACGTTGGGCGGTTCGGAGGGCGCGCTCGCGGCGTGCGCCTCGCCTCAGGACTCCATCTGAGCCGGGTCACCGTAGCGCACGTGGCGTTGGGGGCTCGCGACGGCGTAGCGGCCCCGGTCGACGCGGACCAGCGTGCCCGACAGCTCGAGCTCCGTCAGCGCCTGCAACGTCTCGCCGCGATCGCGCCCCGCGCCCGCGAGCCCGTCGATCGTGTCGATGCCCTCGCCGATTCGCGCCACCAGCTCCTGCTGAAGCTCGCTGAGCCACGGTCGCTCGGGCCGTGCGGGCGCCTCGCGTCGTGCACCGGCGTCGGCTCCGTACAGCAGGTCGAGCACGTCCTCCGAGCCGCGGACCAGCCGCGCGCCGTCGCGCAGCAGCGCGTGGCAGCCGGCGGAATCCGCCGAGTCGGCTCGGCCAGGCAGCGCCGCGACGGCGCGGCCCGCCAGGCGTGCGAGCTCGGCTCCCCTGAGGTCGCGCGGTTCCTCGCGCGCCTCGACCAGGAGCACGAGCGCCGAGAGCCCGACGGCGATCCGCACGCTCGCCGCAGCTCCCCAGGCCCGTCCGTGCGAGTCGAGGGGCAGCTCGCTGACGGCACACCCGTCGCTCAACAGCGCGTCGTAGACCTCACGGCGGCTCCGGGGCGGCGGCACGCGCAGGCCGTCGCCAGCGACGAGCAGCGCCGCGCCCCCTGCGTCGAGCGTGCCCTGCTGCGCCGCGAAGGCGACCCCCGCGACGCACTGCGTCACGACGACGACGCCGCTGGCCGCCAGCTCGCGGCCGAGCCTGCGCCCGAGCTTCAGGCCGTAGGCGCTGGGCCGCGGCGTGCCGAGCAGCGCGACCGCCGGCCGGGCCGCAAGCTCGTGCATCCGGCCCGGCCCGCCGGCGACGTGCAGCAGCCGGGGCGCCGCGAGGCCCCGCGCGGCCTCGCGCAGCGCCATGGGGTAGCCGGGATCGTGCACGCAGACCGCGCCGCAGGCCGCTCCCGGAAGGGGCGGTGCATCCGCCAGGGCCGACGCGTGCTCACGCCGAAGCCGCTCGCGCCGGCGCCCGCCGAGCGCCGCGATCAGCTGCTCGTCGCCGAGCGCCAGCAGCTCGAACAGGCGCCCGTCGGCGCGGCAGTTGCGATCGAGCACGGCGCTCAGCTGCCCGAGCAGCCAGCTGCGGCGCAGGCAGTCGGCGCAGGCGCTGGCGCCGGATGTCCCGGCACGCTGGGCGCCCCCGGCGCTCACGGCGCCGAGCCGTGCCCGAGCCCCGCGTCGCCGCGCAGCGCGATCGCCTCCCCGAGGTCCTTCGCCGCGACGCGCTCGCGCTCGGCGAGGTCGGCGATCGTGCGCGCGACGCGCAGCACCCGGTGCTGCCCGCGCGCGCTCAAGAGGCCTCGCTCGCGGGCGGCGTCGAGCATGCGCTGCGCCTCCGCCGGAAGCCGCACGTGCCGCCGCAGCATCGAGGCGTCCATCTGCCCGTTCACCAGCACTCCTTCCTCGCGCAGGCGCGCCGACTGGCGCCGGCGCGCCGCGCGCACTTCGGCGCGGGCGTCGGCCGAGCTGGTGGTGGCGGGGCCGCTCGGATCGTGCCCGGCGTGGTGCGCGAACTGGGCCAGCAGGTCGATCCGGTCGAGCAGCGGCCCGCTTAGCCGGCGCCGGTGGCGCGCCAGCTCGGCATCGCTGCAGCGGCAGAGCTGCGCGACGCCGAGGTAGCCACAGGGGCAGGGGTTCGTCGCGGCGAGCAGCATGAAGCGCGCGGGGTAGAGCGCCGAGTGCTGCGCCCGGACGATCGCGACGCGCCCGTCCTCCAGCGGCTGGCGCAGGCCGTCGAGGACGACGCGCGAGAACTCCGAGAGCTCGTCGAGGAACAGCACGCCGTTGTGCGCCAGCACCGCCTCGCCGACGCGTGCCTGCGCCGCCCCGCCGATCAGGCCCGCGAGCGTGATCGAGTGGTGTGGCGCCCGCAGCGGGCGCTCGCTCGCGAGCCCGTGGGCACCGGCCCCGGCGATGCTGTGGATGCGCGTCACCTCGATCGCTTCGGAGCGGCTGAGCGGCGGCAGGATCGAGCCGATGCGCTGGGCCAGCATCGTCTTGCCGGTGCCGGGCGGCCCGCTGAGCAGGCAGTTGTGACCGCCGGCCGCGGCGATCACGACCGCCCGCACCGCCAGTGGCTGGCCACGCACGTCGGCGAGGTCGGCCCCCGCTCGGCGACTCCTCGCCCCGCCACGGGCGCGCGCCGGCGGCAGCGGGTCGGCCTTGCCGCCGCCGAGCACGCGCACCGCGCTCCTCAGCGACCGGGCCACCGCCACCTCCAGCCGCGTCACGAGCTGGGCCTCGCAGGCGCGCTCACCCGCAAGCACCAGCGTCGAGAGCCCCGCCTTGCGGCTGGCCTGCGCGACCGCGAGCGTCCCCCGGCACGGGCGGACGCTTCCGTCGAGCGCCAGCTCGCCGAACAGCGCGTGACTGTCGAGCGGGCCGGGATCGAGCTGGCCGCTCGCGGCCAGCAGCGCGCAGGCGAGCGCCAGGTCCAGCGCAGGGCCCGCCTTCGGGACGTCGCCGGGGGCGAGGTTCGCGGTGATCCGCTGTGCGGGGAACTCGAAGCCGGAGTTCAGCACCGCGGCGCGCACGCGCTCGCGCGCCTCGCGCACGGCGGCGTCGGCCAAACCCACGATCGTGAAGGCCGGCAGGCCGCGGCGGACGTCGACCTCGACCGTGACATGCAGCGTCTGGAGGCCGTCGATCGTGAAGGTGTGGGCTCGCGCAAGCATCGGAGCTCCTCGCTGTCGCTCTTCGTCGGAGGCGGCCGAAGCTAGGGCGGGCTTGAGATGGAACGCTGGCCCCGGTGTCCCGCCGCGGCATCCCCAAAGTCCCTAGACGGCATTGCAAGCAGGGCGAACATATGCGAACATACGTTCGTATGTGGGAACGAGCCAGTATCCGGAGGAAGCGCATCGACGCCGGCCGGCTCGGGACCCTCGCAGGCTCTGTGGGGATGATGGCGCCGTGGCGAGCGGCGCGGGTGCAAACGCCGACGCTGCCCGGCCTGCCGTCCAGGCCGGTGGCGTCGGCGGGTGGGTCGTGCGGAGCGGGTCGCTAGCGCGTGGCGAGCGCCCGATCGCGAGTGCGGCGGCCAGGCTCGCAGGCCTCGCCGCTGCTTGCACGGCCGGTCTTCGGGTGCCGCGGCGGCGCCCCCGGCAACTCGATCGGGGCGAGCGCGAGCGCTTCGCGGATCAAGGTGGGGAGGTCGACGCCCTGGGCGGCGGCGAAGCTACCGAGCAAGCGGTGCTCCGCGGTGGAGAACGGAACAGAAACAGTCCGCATAGTGGAATCTGGCATGTCGCGCATCGTATGCGGTCGGCCGCACACGGTCAAACGCATGGACTCGCGGATATTCGGATGCGATGTTCTCGAATATGACGAGACGTCCGAAACCCGACCCTGCCCTGGCGTCGGCGCTGCGCAGGCTCCGCGAGGATAAAGGCCAGACTCGCGAAGCGCTCGCCTACCACGCCGGGATCACGACCGCGTCGCTGGCTCGGATCGAGCTGGCGCAGGCGACGCCGGGCTGGGACACGATCCGCCGCCTGGTGGGGGCGCTTGATCTGACGATCAGCCGCTTCGCAGAGGCGGTCGAAGCCGCCGAAGAGGGGGCAGCCCCGGCCTAGCGCGCCGGCCGGCGGCTGCGGCAAGTAGCTCGAGAGCCCCGGGCCCTGCTGCCCGGGACCGGGGCTCTCGACTGCTACATCCCGTCGGGGTGGCGTACGACGTAGCCGCTGGTGTCGCCGACCGAGTCGGCCCAGCGGGTGCCGGTCTCCTGCTGGGCGATCGTGTCGAAGCGTTTCCCGTCCACGACCATGAAGGCGTGTTCGGCGTTGGCGTAGATAGTGATGTGCCGCCCCGGCCCGGCTTCGCCGTAGGACTCGAGCTCGGAGGAGTCCTCCGGTGCGCTGAGCAGCCCGCCGCCGTGCAGGGCGTAGGAGACCGAGCCCGAGCAGTCGTAGCCGGTGGACTCGAAGGACCCGTGCCCGCCGCCGTAGACGTAGGGCCGCGTGGCGATTTCATCGCCCGCCGCGATCACCCGGGCGACGACGCTGGAGCCGGCGGAGGAGCTTTCGCTGCCGCTTGACCCGGACCCGCTGAGCGCGGAGTGCGGCGGGTGCAGCGTGTCCTGGCTTGAGATCCCCAGCACGCTCCAGGTGGCGGGGCCGACGACGCCGTCGACGTCGAGCCCGTGGCGCGCCTGCAGGCGGCGGACGGCGGCCTCGGTTTCGGGGCCGAAGTTGCCGTCGGCGGAGAGGTGCAGGGCGCTCTGCAACCGCGAGACGGAGTCGCCGCCACCTTCGCCGCCACCTTCGCCCGATTCGGTGTCGGCGACGGTGGCGGTGTGCGCGCCGTGTTGCGAGCCGGCCTGCGCGGAGGCGGGCGGCGTGAGGGTTTCCTCGCCGGAGATTCCGATCACGCTCCAGGTGGCGGGACCGACGATGCCGTCGACCGTCAGCCCGTGTCGCGCCTGCAGGCGGCGGACGGCGGCCTCGGTTTCGGGGCCGAAGTCGCCGTCGGTCGAGAGGTGCAGGGCGCTCTGCAGGCGGGAGACGGCGTCGCCGGAGCCTTCGCCGCCTTCGGAGCTGAAGGCGACGGCGTCACGCCGCACGCCCGAGCTGTGGGCGGAGCCGCCGCGCAGCGCGGCGAGCGTCGCGGGGCCGACGATGCCGTCGGCTTCGAGCCCGTGTTCGGACTGGAAGCTCTTGACGGCTTCTTCGGTTTCGGGCCCGTAGACGCCGTCGGCGCCGATGCCGAGCGCTTCCTGGAGCATTTCGACCTGGCGGCCCTGGCTTTCGGAGCTGATCGTGACGGTGTGTTCGGTGGTGGTCGCGGGCTCGGCGGCGATGGCCTGGCTGCCGCCGCCGGCGATCGCGGCGGTGGGGCCGGCGCTCAGGGCGGCGAGGGCGCCGAGCGAGAGCCGCTTGGCGCGCGAGCTGCCGGGGACGAAGCGCAGCTCCTCGGCGCGCCGGCGGGCGCGCGAGCGACCGAGCGACAGCTCCCAGGGCTCGGTGAGGGAGAGGTCCCTGCGCGCGGGCTGGCGCTCGGCGAGCAGGGCGCCTAGTCCGAAGGGGTCGAAGCGTCGAGCGTCGAGGGTGATGCGCGACTTGGTGGCGCGCCTGCTTGC
>Ga0335072_10000365_pt1 | contig 93753 bp, 90 predicted proteins | sample Lox_Sample_21_FD_206725 | JGI IMG/M metagenome (GOLD analysis project Ga0335072, IMG submission 206725) | Soil microbial communities from Loxahatchee National Wildlife Refuge, Florida, United States - Lox_Sample_2.1 | ecosystem: Environmental > Terrestrial > Soil > Wetlands | place: USA...
GAGAGGCGGCAAAGGAATCGCCGCTGTTATTAGTCTTGGTGCTGATGGACTGGTCGATGGTGACGGTGAGAACCGTGCCGGCAGGAACGACGATTGGCGGAGGGGGAGGAGGAGGCTGCGGCGCGGAGTTCGACGAGGAAGATGCCGCAGGCGACGCGTTCCCTGAGCCTGCATTGGAAGTGGAATTGGGCGAAGTAGACGAGCCGCTACAGCCGGCGAGCAGGGCAAGTGCGGCGAGAGCAACCCAAGGCGTTGCTTTGGGGGTGTTCATGGTCAGCGCTCCTGTTCAGAACGTGAAAGTTTGAATGGCGATGAACTGGGCATCGCAGACAAAATTATTCTAAATCAGGAGCAGGCGGCGGGCAATGCGGCGCGAAAGCTCCAGCATCAGAAAGCGTAGCAGAAAATCAAGCAGGGGATTCCTGTGAAGAGCGCGGCAAGAGATTGCGAAGGAAAAATGCGAGATTGGCGGGACGCTCGGCAAGGCGGCGCATGAAATAAGGAAACCAATCGGAACCGAACGGAACATAAATGCGAAGGCGAAAACCTTCGCGGATAAGGCGGCGCTGAAGGTCGGGGCGGATACCATAGAGCATTTGAAATTCGAAACGATCGGCAGGAATCTTTTCACGGCGGACGAAATCCTTGGTGGCCTGGATCATCGCGGGATCGTGCGTGGCGATGCCGTGGTAGACGCCGCTCGGCAAGAGGAGTTGCATGAGCTTGACGTAGTTGGCGTCGACGTCGGATTTGCTTGGAAAAGCAACCTCCGGAGGTTCCATGTATGCGCCCTTGCAGAGGCGGATGCGGCAACCAGCGGCGAGGAGGTCGCGAACATCCTGTTCGGTGCGGTGAAGATAGGCTTGCATGACGGTGCCGACGGCGGGATAGCGCGCGCGGACGCTCTTGATGATGTCGACAGTCCTCTGCGTATAGGCAGAGCCCTCCATATCGACGCGGACAAAATTCGAAAGACCGGCGGCGTGGGCGACGATTTTTTCGAGCAATTTGCGACAGAGATTTTCGGAGAGGTCGAGGCCAAGTTGTGTGAGCTTGAGCGAGACGTTGGCATCGAGCTGCTCGCGGGAGATACGGTCGAAGATAGCAAGGTAGCCATCGGCAGCGCGGCGCGCACCCGATTCGTCAGCGACATTTTCGCCGAGAAGATCGAGGCTGACGAGATAACCCGCACGGTTTAGCGAGCGGGCGGCGGCGACGGCCTCGTTAAGCGATTCGCCCGCAACAAAGCGGCGTGCGACGCTGCGACTGACGCGATTGCGCATCATCCAGGGCGCCAGACGCTTGCTTTCGGAGAGACGGAGAAGAAGAGCTCTCATCAGCGGGAGTGCAAGCGCTTTCCAGAAGCACGAAAAATCACAATTTTCCTCTCGAATCGATTATGCGCCGGCGCATGCGTGCGGGCTACAGACGGTGCTCTTCGAGATATTTCTCGGCGTCGATGGCGGCCATACAACCGGAGCCAGCGGCGGTAACGGCCTGGCGATAGCGATGGTCCTGCACGTCTCCGGCGGCGAAAACCCCCTCGACGCTGGTCCGGCTGCCTTCGTGCGTAAGGATATAGCCTGCTTCGTCGGTGGCGACTTGGCCGCGAAAGACAGCTGTGTTTGGGTCGTGGCCGATAGCGACAAAAACGCCTTCCACGTTGACGAATTGCTTTTCGCCGGTCGAGGTGTTGCGAAGGGTAACGCGCTCGACTGCCTCCTTATCGACGCCGTGAACCTCTTCGACGACAAAGGGAGTTAGGAAGCGGATTTTTTCATTGGCGCGGGCGCGATCAAGCATGATTTTTGTGGCGCGAAATTCGTCGCGACGATGGATGATGGCGACGGTCTTGGCAAACTTGGTGAGAAATGTGGCTTCTTCCATCGCCGTGTCGCCGCCTCCTACAACAAGAATATCCTTGCCGCGGAAAAAGAAGCCGTCGCAAGTGGCGCAGGTGGAAACACCACGGCCGAGAAGCTGGCGCTCCGACTCGATGCCCAACATCCGCGCGGAAGCGCCCGAGGCAATGATCAGCGTTTCAGACTCGTAGGTCTCTTTGCCGAGGACGACTTTGAACGGACGCTTGGAGAGGTCAACGGAGGTGACGGCGCCAGAGCGAAATTCTGCGCCAAACCGCTGGGCCTGTTTGCGGGCGTTTTCAATCAGCTCCGGGCCAAGGATGCCGTCGGGAAAGCCGGGGAAATTTTCAACGAGAGTCGTGAGGGACAACTGGCCGCCGGGCTCGTAGCCATCCAAAACAAGCGGCTTGAGGTCCGCACGGGCCGTGTAAATCGCGGCGGTCAAACCCGCACAACCGCTTCCGATGATGATTACCTTGTACACTTTGACTTTCTCCCGACGATTGGATGACAACTGGCCAGCTTAAGACTCAAGACGCAAATAGCGATTGTAGCACTGTCTCCCGACAGCACCAGCGAGACCGAAGGCGCGGAGAAAATTGCCGAGGGAAGGCGCTTGAGCGATAATGCCGCGCGGAAAAACGATGGCGATGCCGAAGACAATCCAACTGTTCCGTCTGATCAACGATTTCATCTTTCTGCTGCTCGGCGGGCTGCTGATTCTGCTGGCGGTGACGCGGCCGGTGATGCTGCCGGCGCGGCCGATGGCGCTGGTGCTGCTGGGCGTGTTCCTGATGTACTGGGGAGTGCGGGCGTGGGTGAAACCGGAGCCTGGAGCAACGAAGGATCAGACGATTGCGCGGGCGGTGTCGCTGCTTCTAGTGGGATCGCTGGTGGCCATCATTCCGGTGATGCCACTGGGGGATTCCGGAACGCTGCTGGGAGCGGCGGGAGGCGTGCTGGTGCTGCGAGGACTGGTGGGATTGGTGTTCTTTGTGCGCTCGCTGTGACGGGCCTCCCAACACAGGAATTGCCGCTTGCCTCATCTGACAGTTCCCGATACTCTCCGGGCTGACGCAAGCAACAGCCACCCAGCGGCTGCGTGTGAAAATTCCCGCCTCAATCGAAAAATGCCAAGCAAGGAGGAAACGAAATGCTGAAGGAGTTCAAAGAGTTTGCAATGCGCGGCAACGTGCTGGACATGGCCGTCGGTATCATCATCGGAGCTGCGTTCGGAAAGATCGTGACGTCGCTGGTAAACGACGTCTTGATGCCGCCGATCGGACTGATTCTGGGCAAAGTGGATTTTTCCAGCCTGTTCCTGAATATCTCGGGAACGTCGTATCCATCACTGGCGGCGGCAAAGGCAGCAGGGGCAGCAACGATCAACTATGGGACATTCATCAACAACGTGATCGATTTTCTGATCGTGGCGTTTGTGATTTTCCTGCTGGTGAGGCAAGTGAACCGCTGGAACAAACCTGCTCCGGCAACTGCACCCACGACGAAGGATTGCCCATATTGCGCGTCCGCGATTCCACTGAAGGCAACGCGCTGCCCGATGTGCACGTCCGAATTGCGCGCCTAATGGCTGAGTTCAGCAGGTGTTCTGGCGACCTTTGATGTTCTGAAGGTGCTGACGAAGGCGCTCGACAACGGCGTCCGTCTGACCATTGGTGATTTCGCGCTGCACTTCATCCAGGGAGAAATGAACGATGTCGTGGTGATGGACCTCGAGACCGGGCAGCTTATCGCTGAGCTCAAGCCAGACGCGGTGGAGGAGATCGATTTCCTTCGGCGTAAGACGGGGAGCATGCGGACCGAGATAAAAGACCTGCTCTTGTCCGGCGGGCGTGAAGATTTCGAGCGTGACGCGCGGATGCGGCTCCGGCATCCGTTCCCAAGCAAGGCCGATTTCGCGGGCCTGTTCGGCGACAGGCATCTTTGCCGAGCTTCCCGCGACAATCGTGCTTGACTGAAGATTGCAAGCGGTGCGCAGGATGCCTTCCCAGAGGTCGTTGGCCGCGGCGACCGCCAAGCGAACGGGCTTTCCTTCCTTTTCGGCAATCGCCAGAACCTTCGTAAACAATAGCTGTTCAATGGTGCTGAAGAGTTGGTCGGGCGCAAGATCATATTCGCCGGAAGCGGCACGGCGGAGCATGCGAACGTGCAGGACAACGACCTGCGCGTCATGGCGGCTGGTGCGGCGCAGAACGGCTTCGAGGTGGTAGAGAGCGTAGTAGGTGCTGACCGGGACGAGGATGTTGCCGGGAGGCACGCCGACGCTGACGGGGTTTAATTCTGCCTCGGGAGCAAGGTTGAACTGGTCGAGCTCGACATGCGTGGGATTGCGAGCGAATTTCTTCGTGCGATATTCGGAAACTTCGAAGACAGTGAACAGGAAAACGGAAAAGGTGACGCCGGCGATTGTGGCGCTAGGCTTCGTGAAGAGATTGATGACGGCGATCGAGAGGAGGGTGAGCGTGATGAGCCCCAGACCGATGGGAATCTCGACGCCGAAGATGACCGGGTTGAGCGGCACGCGATATTCGCGGTCCTGCGGATGCGTGTAACGAAGCACGAGCACCGCGATGCCCTTCATCGAAAAGCTCCAGATCACGCCAAAGGCATAAAGATTACCGAGGAACGTGACATCGCCGCGGCTGACCAGAATCGTGATGATCTGGAAGAGCACGACCATGTTGATGATCCGGTGCGTGGTCCCGAAGCGTGGATGCGGATGGCGGAACCAGTCGGTGAGGACGCCATCTTCCGAGACACGGTTGAGGACGCCGTTGGAACCGACGATGGCCGTGTTCACGGCCCCGGCGAGGATCAAAGTGCCGACCACAACAACGAAGACATGGAAAGCGAGCCGCAACTGAAAGCTACCCACCAGATGCATGGCGAGGCCGCCGATCAAGTCTTCGGTGAAGTGCGGCCGGACGCCATCAGGAATGATCATCACGGCGAAGAATGAAACGAGCGAAGTGAAAAGGAGGCTGTAAATGAAAATGACGAGGCCGGCTTTTTTCAGGTTGGGGAGTTTTGGGTGCTCGATTTCGCGGTAGACCTGCGCGAGCGATTCCTCGCCGCTCATGGCCAGGACGGAATGGCCCAGGCCAACAAGGACGGCGATAATCGTGATCGAATGCGCCAGCTTCCAGCCATTCAACCAGCCCATCGAGTAATGGTCGAGCTTCATATTGGCGGGAACGGGCGCGGGCGGCAGATTGTGCCACAGGCCGCGCGCCCAGATGGTGTAGAGGCACCAACCAATGAGCATGACCACCATTACGGTGGTGAATTGCATGATGCGCAGCGCCTTGCCACTGGATTCAGGAACGCCTTTGACGTTTTCCCACCAGAAATAGACGGTGATAAAGATGGCGACGGCGGCCGCTGTGGAATCGACATTGAGGTGGACGGGGAGCTTGGCGTAAACAAACAGCTCGTTGAGAACCCCAACGAGATATTGCCCCGCCGAGACGCCGCTGATGGGGCCCGTGAGAACGTAGTCGAACATCAGCGCAGAGACGGAGAATTTCGCGAGCGTCCCGCCGAGAGCTTCTTTGACGACGCGATAGACGCCGCCGCGGACAAACATGCTGCAACTTTCGACATAGATGGCGCGAACGGCATAGCTGAACAGCATGATGCCAAGGATGAACCACGGAGCGGCCTTGCCAATGAATTGCTCTGCTTCGCCGCCCGCGTAGTAAGCCGAGGAGGCAAGGTCATTGAGAACAATAGCCGCCGCTCGCCAGAAAGAAATGAAGGCGAGCATGGCCGTTGTGGCCACCAGAACCTTCGCCGCGGGACGCCGGGCTTCGAGCGAAAAGAGACTTTTGGAGGAGTCGGAAGACATTGGTCTGGGTCAGGACATGAACCGGGACTATACGTCCAAAGAGTGCAAAATGGAATGCGCCGCTATGCCGAAGTTTCCTTGACGGCTGAGCGAAATTCATCCGCGCACGCCCGACACGGGCAGATTTCCCGCAGGCGCTCGAAACTGAAAATGCCCGTAGCATGGTTGTCGGAAAATTCGATTTGAATGGCGTAGTTCCCGACAGCCACGGCTTTCCGCGCCTTCACCTTGGGCTTGTACATCGGTAAAAGAGCACTCGAAGGATTTTGAGACTTCTTCGCCCGTTCATCATTGCAAAGGGCGCAGGGGCAATGGTCGCGCAAATAGGGAAAATCGTAATGGCTCTCGTGACCGTCGGCCCAAACGACATCCACCCCTTGTCCTGTGGTGACGTGCACCTTCAGACTTGTCGGCTTTTTGCGCGCGTCCAATGGCAGGGGCATAGCTGCTTCGTATTGTAGCAAAGAAAAAACAGAGCGAGTCAGCGCGAGGGACAGCAGGCTCCGCGCGGAATGGGATTTCCGTGCGGGCAAGTCGTGGGATGGTTCAGAAAGGTGCAGATCCGCTGGTCGAGCTCCGGACTAATGATGTGCTCGAATTTGCAGGCGTGCGAATCGGCCTCGTTCTCGGCAATGGAAAACGTATCGGTCAAAAGGCGCTCGGCCAGACGCCGGCGGCGAACGATGTCCCGGGCGCGGTTTTCGCCCCGCGGCGTGAACGATAGTTCGCTCTTTCGCAGGGAAAGAAGCCCCAAATCCTGGAGGCGAGCGACGATGCGGCCGGGATCCGCGCCGGCGCGCTCGCGGATGCGCTCAAGGACAGGCTCGATCCCCTCCTCCACGCAGATCCAGACCTGTTCGAGCAGGTGATCGAATTGGACTTCCTCTTCTTGTGAAAGCGAAGTGATCTGTGCGAGGCGGCCGTGGGAGAGTTCGATGCGACGGTCGGCAAGCTGCCCAATGGAAAGCGAGTGAGTGACCATCAGGATGGTGTGGCCTTCGGCGTGGAGCTCGCGGAGCAAACGGATGACGGATTGCTCGTTGGCTTCGTCGAGGTTGCCGGTAGGCTCATCGGCCAGAAGAAGCTTGGGATGATTGATAAGCGCACGAGCAACGGCCACGCGCTGCTGTTCTCCGCCGGAAAGCTGAGAAGGAAGATGATCCAGCCGTCCGGAAAGCCCGACGCGGCTTAGGGCTTCGCGGGCTTCGGTTTCGTCGGTCGTGCTATGGAAGTATTGCGCGAGCATAACGTTTTCGAGGGCGGTGAGATAAGGAACAAGGTGAAACTGCTGAAAAACGAAGCCGATTTGCTCCGCACGAAAGCGCGTAAGACCCGCCTCGTCGAGGCGGGCAACGTCGACACCGGCGACGATGGCTCGGCCGCCGGTCGGGCTGTCCAGCCCGCCGAGGATGTTAATCAATGTCGTCTTCCCCGAACCCGATGGGCCCATGATGGCAATCCACTCGCCTTCTTCGACAGAGAACGTGATGCCGTCCAGAGCACGGACACTACCGTACTCTTTCGTCAAACCTTCGATTTCGACGACCCGAGACACTCTAGTCTCCTCGCAATATAACGGCTGGCTTCACGCGGCCCAGCGCGCGGAGAGGCATCGCCCCAGCGATCGCGACAGCAATCACAAGGCTAATTGTCGCAGGCAAAATCTGCCAATGAGGCGAAATGGCTGCGCCAAATACGCGCCGACCCATCCACTCCGACAGGCCAATTCCCGACACCCATCCAAGCAGCCCGCCCGCAGCGGCGAGCAGAGCTACCTCGGCGACGAAAAAGGCCATCACGCGCGTAATCGAGCCTCCCAGCGCCTTCATCAGGCCCACGTCGACGCGCCGCTCCATGGCAAGAGCCGCCATGGTGGCCAAGATACAAAGCGCGGTGAGAACAAGAATCAGCGCCACCATCGAGATTACCAGGAGATGGATGCGGTGCAGGAGTTCTCCCTGCGCCTCGGCAACCTGACGGATGGGCGAGACCTGCAACGCCGGAAGCGCCGCTTGCAGACCGGCGACGACCGCGGAGATTTCCGAAGGATTCGGAGAAACGCTCAATTGCGCCAGGCTGATTCGTCCCGGCAGACCGGCAAGGGCTTGAGCGGCGGAGAGATTGACGAATATCTGGTCGTCGGCCGTATCACCGGACTCGACAATTCCAGCGATCTGAAACGTGGCGGAATTTTCGAGATAGCGCAATTCGATGGCGTCGCCCGGATTCCAAAGAAAGCGCTGTGCGACATTGGCACCGACTAGGCAATCCAGCGCGTCATCGCGCGAATCGACGGAATGGCCCGTAATTTTCCAGGTGGGCGCGAGAGAGCTGGATTCGTCGAGCCAGGTTCCCGTCAGCACGACGGGCGTGCCACTGACGCGCGCGACGACAAAAAGAAACGGAGCCGCAGCCAAAATATTAGTTGAAGCGGAGGAGTGAAGCGCAGCCATTACTTCGTTTTTGTTGATGAGAGTGGCGGCAGCGGAGCCAGCGTCGCGGGAAGAAATGCCCGGACGCGGCGCAATAACGACATTGGCGCCGAGAGTCTGAAATTCCTCGGAAAGCTTGCGTTCGATGTCGAAGCTCAAATTGAGGAGAGCGGACACGACGGCGGCTCCGCTGACCACGGCGACGAGAGCGACGGCCAGCCGGCCACGGCTGCCGTAAATCAGGCGGAAGAGCAGCCGCGCGAACATTACTCGCCCCTCAGAATCGGCGCGGGCTGAAAATTCATGGCGCGGCGCAAAGGAATCAGGCTGCCGGCGGCAGCGACAAGAGCCGCGAGGCCCAGGACAACGGGAAAGAGAATCGGGCGTGTTGCCGCGGGAGAGCCAAAAATGCTCGTGCCAAGAGTCCGCGCAAGAAAAATCCCGCAGAGAAATCCGAAAGCACCTCCGGCAAGCGCGAGAATCAGTTGTTCGGCCAGGAAAATTGCGGCTACGAGATAGTTGGAAGCTCCGAGCGCCTTCATCACACCGACTTCGGCGCGGCGCTCGAGAATCGTGGTCGCCGAAGTTGCTGCAACGGCCAATGCGGCGGCGAAAATCGCGCCCAAAGTAACAAGCCAAAAAAGAGCGCCGACGCGGGTGAGAATTTTGCCTTCGGTCTCGGCGACGCGGCGAATGGCATGAACACTGGTGCCGGGCAGGGCTGTCTCCATTTGGGCGCTGATCGAGGAAATGTAGGGAGAGCAATACCAGCGGTCGTGCTCTTCGGGAGTCATCGTGGCGGGATCGCGCTCGGAAAGAGCGTCGGCGGGTTTGGTGAGCGCACTGACAAACAACTGGCGGAATTCACCAGGATGGCCGGAAAGGCCCTGCGCAACGGAAAGAGGAACGATCAAGGAATTATCCTCCGCGTTTCCCGTGGAGACAATGCCGGTGATGAGAAGCGGGATGACATTGTCTGCGGCGCTTTTCCCGACGACACTCGGGCGAATGTAAAGCGTTTTCCCAGGCGCGATTTCACCGGGAAAGCGCTCGGCAAGGGCGGAACCGGCGACGCATTCCTTTTCCCCGTCGTGAAACCAGCGGCCGCGGATTTTCCACCAAGGATGTGTGGAAGCGACACCCGTGGTGAACGTGGTGCCGTCGGGAACCGGGACAGCATGTTGATACCACGTGCCGACGAGCTCGACCGATTGCGAGGGGCTGTCCGGGGATGTCTGGAGGACAGCAGGAACATCGAGGAAGGGCGAAAAACCGATGATGTTGTTGCGCCAGAAAATCGCTTTCAGCTTGCCAAGGCTGGATTCAGAGAGATAGGCGCCTTCATCGACAGGGCGGTAATCCACCCCGCCGATTTCGAGCGGCAGCGTGTCGGACTGCGGAGTGACAAGCAGGTTTGCGCCGAGGCTGCGAAATTCGCGCGCCAATCGGTCGCCCACATCGAGCGCGACAGAAAGAGTGGCGGTGGCGACGGCCATCCCAACAACCAGCGCGGCGGCTGTGAGGACCTTCCGGCGGGGATTCCGGACGAAGGATTCTCGGACCAGGCGGGCGAACATTGCGATCAGTGAACGTGCATCGTGGCCGCGGCACTCGAAAGAGAGGAAAGGTCGACGACGATGTCCCCGCCTTCCATGTGCGACTTCACGGCGATTGGATTACATCCGCCGCTCATGCCGATAGAGGGGATATAAATCGCCGCCCCACAATTGCGGCAAATAAGAACATCGCCCTCCTGGTGATATCCACTGGCGCCGCAGATCTGGCAGGCGTCGAGAGCGACGCCGAATTGGCCGTTGTTTTTGTGAACCACAAGAAAACGGATAGAGGAGTTGTCGACGTCGGCCGTGAAGAAATGGAGCGAGCCTTCGGCGATTTCGAACAGCGGTATGTGGACCTGACCATTTTGAGAAGTAAGATGCGTAGCGTCGGGAGGAGCGGCGGCGACGCGAGCGTAAACGAATTCAGCGGCAAACGTGAGGACCACACCGACGCAGAGAACGGCGGCCGCGAAGCTCCAGCGGCGCTGCCGGCGGTAGGCCCACTCGCGCATGCGGCGTTCGGCCGGATTCGCAGCTTCGCCCGGAGCCGGGCGGCGAGCGGCAAACCATTCACGGAGCACCGCGAGAGCCGCCGCACCAAGGATTACCATGAAGAAAAAGACCTCGTTACGAACGATCGGGCCAATGGTGGACATTTCCGCCTTGCTCGAAGGCAGCCACATGGCTTCGCTCATCTCGTGGATGCCGGTGAGGACGAGTTGGAAAGCGACGATCCACAGAATAAACGTGGTAGCCGAGAAGAAGCGGTGCAGAGGGATGCGCAGCGTTCCCTGAAAGAAAAACAGCCCCACGGCGACCGCCAGACCAATCCCGAGCGCCGTTCCGATCCAGACCTGCATGCCCTCTGTCGAAAGCTCGACGGCTCGCAAAATTAAAATCAGCTCAGCGCCTTCGCGGACAACCATGAGAAAAACGAACAGGCCGATGCCCCATCCGGCAGCACGAGAGGACTTCTGGGCGTAGGCTTCCACACGCTGCTCGATTTCCTTGCGCAAAGTGCGAGCCACACGGTTCATCCAAACAACCATCGAGACGACCAGAGCAGCCGCGAAGAGCATCAGGAGGCCTTCGAAACCGTCTTCGCTGATCTGCCACTTCTGGAGGAGCACAGCCGCGAGAAAACTCGAGAGCACTGCGGCGAAAACACCTGCCCAGACATAGCGCGAAAGCGAACGGCGTCCCGTGCGGTTGAGATAGACGAGGACGATGCCGATAATTAGCGCGGCTTCAACGCCTTCACGAAGGGCGACGAGCAAGGCAGAAAGCATGAGGGTTTAGATGTAAGTCACTAACAACAGAAGACTTCACTTTATAGCAGGGCGCGGGCGAAATCAATTACATTCAGCATTCGGTAGTATCTCAGTTTGAATTCGGGGGTCTTGACGGGAAGCGCGGAGCTGGCAAAATTGCGGACGAAGCTCATGGACAATGATTCAACCGTTCTGAAACCCCGTCGCGGCAGCGTGTGGCTCGGCCTCGTTCTTGGCGTTCTTTTAACCGTGCTTTATTTCGAGTTGGGACGATTCGTGCCTGTGGACCCTATCCATTGGGTGATCTTATTAGCCGCGTTTCAGTGGATTTATATCCTGCCGCTGGTATTTATCCTGCGCGCCAAGCGGCACCCGAGGACCGCAATAGGCCTCTTGATCGTGGGTTTGCCTGTCATGGTGGCGATTGCGGCGCTATTCATGCTGAACCTCTTTCCGCACGCATTTTGAAGGAAGAGCACCGCGTCTATAACGCAATTTCCCTTTCGAAACATTTTCAAGCTGAGACACCACCCAGCATTCACAAGCACTTGCCGCTTCCTTGCTACAATAGCAGTTCTCCATGTGGAAGGGCGGATATTTGCGGAGCGCGGTCGTAGCGGGAGCTGCGGCGATGATCTTGATCCCGACCTTGCCTATGCTCATTCTCTTCCCCGAAGCCCGAGCCGTAGAAAGCCCGGTGCCGCAAGACGAGTCAGCACCCCAATTCAAGCCGGATGCGAAGAAGGCAAAAGAAGCCTTCCGGCGAGGCCTCGAAGCAGAGGGAAAAAAGGACTGGACGACGGCGTTTCTGGAGTTTTCCGACGCAGTAAACTTCGCCCCGCAAGACCAGACATATCTGATGCACCGCGAGCTGGCGCGCAGCCACCGCGTGCAGGAGAAAATGGATCAAGCGGAAAAAGACGCCGTGTCCGGGCGGCTGGTGGAAGCGATACAGGAGCTGCGCGACGCACGAGCGTTGGATCCGACAAATCCCATTGTCCGCGAGCGATTGATCGAAATGGCAGCGCTGTTGCCTTCGCCTGCCGAACAGATAAAGAAGCCTCCCGAGCCAGCTTCTCCGATGCATCTTCAGTATTTGCCGGGGAAAAAGAGCTTTGAACTGAATGGGGACGTCGAGGCGGCCTATGAGGAAGTGGCGCGCCAGTTTGGCGTGGAGGCGGCCTTTGATGTTGACACTCCCCGCCAGCAAATCCACGTGCACGTGGACTCGCTCGATTTCCTCGAAGTGATGAACATGCTCGGGGAGGCGACGGAGACGTTCTGGAAGCCGCTGACCCACCGGTTATTTTTCGTGTCGCCTAACACTCCCCAGAAGCGGAAGGATTACGAACCATCAGTGGTGCGGACGGTGCAGCTCTCCAGCTCGGAAAATTCCGAGGATATGACAGAGATGCTCCGGGCGGTGCGGGAAATCAGTGGCATTACGCGTACGGAAATAGACACGGGATCCGGCACTTTGACAATGAGGGGGTCGCCGCGTGCAATCTCCGTGGCCACCGATCTGGTGGACCAGCTCGAACAAACACCACCGGAAGTGATTCTCGAGATTGAGGTTCTCCAAGTCGACCGCGATTACGCCCGCCAACTGGGCATCACACCGCCGCAGACCGTTCAAACGTTCTCGTTGAGCACGCAGCAACTGGCGGAGGCCGAGCAATCGGTCTCGGGGCTGGTAAGCGTGCTGCAAGAGATTTTTGGCACGCCCTCGTCGCTTTCCGGATTAACGAACAACCAGATCGCGTCGCTGCTGAGTTCGGGACAATTGAGCGCGGGCTCGCTGATTCCGCCTCTCATCGCGTTCGGCGGCGGCATGACGACATTTTTCTCGACGCTTCCCGGAGCAGCTGCAAATTTTTCCACGGTTCTCTCTTTGGTGCGCAGCGGACAGAGAATCATTCTGCGCGCTCAGGACGGCAAGCCCGCGACGTTCTTTGTCGGCGACCGAATTCCCGTGTCGCTCGCGCAGTATGCGTCCAGCCTCAGTGGTGAGGGAACGAACATTCCCGGAGTGTCGAGCGGCAGTTTTCCGACAACCACACTGACGACCGGGAAGGGACCGGAATTCGTTGCGACCGGCGATTTGCGCGACGAAAGCCGGAACGACTTGATCGTCGCCAACAGCACGGATGACACGCTTTCGGTATTCCTGAGCAACGGGGATGGAACGTTTCAGGATGCGATCACACCACTTCCCGCGACGGGGAAGGATCCCGTCTGGATTGCGACCGGAAATTTCAACAGCCTTGCGACCGCGGCCAATAACGACAATTTTCCCGATCTCGCCGTCGCAAATGAGACCGACAATACGGTTTCCATCTTTGTTGGCAACGGCGACGGAACCTTCAAGCCGAGAGTCGATCTCCCCACCGGCCTAGGACCCGACGCGATCGCAACAGCCATTTTTCACGACAAGACGAACAGCAACCTCGATCTAGCTGTGGCTAACTTCAACTCGAATACGATTTCCATTTTCCCTGGAAACGGAGACGGAACCTTCGGAACTCCGACGACGCTCGTCACCGCGTCCGGACCGAGCGCGATCACTGTGGGGGATTTCAACGGCGACGGTCATCAAGACATAGCGGTCACGAACAAGAACGCGAATACGGTGTCCGTCTTTCTGGGAAACGGGGATGGAACGTTTCGCGCCCGCGTGGATTATCCGACGGGCAAGGCTCCCGTTTGGGTTTCGACGGCGGATTTTCGAGGGATTGGCACGCTGGATTTAGCGGTGGCGAATAACGTCGACAACACGGTCTCCATCCTTCTCGGAAATGGCAACGGGACCTTCACGCAACAGACTACCTTTGCCGCGGGCGGCGGCCCGACCTCGATCGCCGTCGCCGACTACAACAGCGATGGACGCCTGGACCTGCTCGTATCGGACGGCAATGACAACGCCGTTTCGTTGCTCCTGGGATTCGGCGACGGAACGTTTGGGCCCAACGTCGAGCTAACCGTGGGATCCGATCCTGTTTCGCTGGTGACGGCGGATTTCAACGCCGATGGACTTCCAGATGCGGCGGTCGCAAACTTCGGGTCGAATACTGTAACCGTGATTCTAGACTCCACATCATTTTCCGGATCGACAGTAACCAGCAGCGGAACGCCATTTCCGGGAGTCGAGTATATCGATGTGGGTGTGAAGGTGAAGGCGACGCCGCGCGTGCATCCGAATGAAGATGTCTCTATAAAGCTCAATCTGGATATCAGCAGCGTGACCAGCACAAGCTATAACGGAATTCCCGTGATTGCGAATCAATCCGTGGATCAGACGGTGCGCGTGCGGGCCGACCAACCCTCTCTCCTTGCCGGTCTCCGCGAGCCGCAGACCACGACGGGAGTGAACGGGACACCCGGCCTGGCGGATATCCCCGGTGCAGGCGCTCTCTTCAGCAATCAGAACCTGCAAAATCAGGACACGGAGCTTTTGATCCTGATCACTCCCCACATCATCTCTCAAACTCCGCGGTCAAACCAGTTGATCTATGCGGGGCGCGGAGAAGGCGAGGGAGCGTCGGGCGCGTCTTTCGAGCGTAACTTTGAGCGGTCCGGACGCGGCTTCGAGAGGTCGAGACAGCCGGAAGAGGGAGAAAATCCCGGCCCTGCCCAGGAAGAGCCGCAGGCGGAACCGGGACGTCCGTCACGACCGTAGGAAAGAGTGGAATCAGGGCGCCGACTCAAAGACTACAAGCGGCTGGTAAGTTCGCGGGACGACGGGTTCGGCAATGGCGATCAGCGCGCCCTGCTGGTTGAAGACTCGCAGCCGGGCGGGCTTCCAGTCGCCGGAATCGAGCTTCGCAGGTGCGCCTTGCGCCGATGTCGTACTTCCCGGCTGAATCTGCGCGAGCGGGACATTGAATTTTGCTCCGTGGCGAATCCGTTTTTCGACGATGGGAAGCACCGTCGCGCGCGGAAGATCGAGCAGGAGATCCTCGAAGCGAATCACGCGATCACTCAGGGCACCGGCTGCGGATTCTCTTTCCAGCTCATCCAGAGAAGAAGCCTGGTCGAGCGTAAATTCGCCGACCGCCGTGCGCGTGATTTCCGAAAGATGCGCGCCATGGCCAGCGAGCTTTCCAAGGTCGTGCGCGAGCCCTCGAATATACGTGCCTGCGCCGCACTCCACCTCAAATCGCGCTGTCGATCCTTCGATTCCCGTCAGGCGAAATTCGTAAACTTCCACCTCCACTGGATCGAGTTTCACGGGCTTGTGCTGGCGCGCCAGTTCGTGCGCGGGGCGCCCGTGAATTTTCTTGGCGGAAAAGGGTGGAGGAGTCTGCTGAATCTTGCCGACAAATTGAGCGGCTAGGGCTGCAACCCCTCCCGCATCGAGAGTGGGAGCTGAATCCGGACCTTGCGCTTCGCCGTCCGCATCATACGTATCCGTGGCAAACCCGAACCGCACGGCGCAGGAATAGCGTTTGCGGCGGCCCGCAAAGAACCGCGCCAGGCGTGTGGCGCGCCCGAGCGCCAACACGAGGACTCCTGTGGCCATCGGATCGAGCGTGCCCAAATGTCCGATTTGGCGAAAGCCTACCAGCCGGCGGACAAACTCAACCACATCGTGCGAGGTCCTTCCTTGCGGCTTGTGCACAACCAGGATTCCATCGATAGGCGCGGGTTTGGGAGAGCGAGGCATGAGAAATGAAGGCTTAGGAGCGAGCGGAGGACGCGGAGCGCTCCGCTACTTGCGGTCCGTCTCTTTCACTTTGCGAAGCAAATCGTCGATGTGCTGGCCGTATTCCTCCGATTGGTCCTCGACGAAAAACACGTCGGGGGCCCGGCGCAATTGCAGGCGCTCGACCAGCTCATGGCGGATGTAGCCTGAAGCCGCCTTCAAACCGGCCAATTCTTCGGCGCGCTCCGATTCGCTGCCGAACAGGCGGACGAAAACGCGTACCGTTCGCATATCGGGCGCCAGGCGAACGTCGGTGACGGTCATGGAACCCGCCAGACGCGGATCCTTCAACTCACCCGCGAGCATCAGCTCGACCTCGTTGCGAATTTCCTCGGCCAGGCGTTCCGAGCGATGTCCACCGACTGTCATTCGCTATCCTCGAAAAATTCGGTTTCCTGGGAGACCAAATCGCGGCCAAGAAGCCGCTCGGATTCCGCGGCGATCTGCGCAAGCGATTGCTCGAGATGCCGGGCGTCGCCGGAAATCGTGACCACTCCAACGCGCGACCTCTGCCACAAATCCTGATGCGCGAGTTCGGCGACGGCGACGTTGTAGTGCGCCTTCAGCCTGTCTTTCAAGCTGCGCAACACTTGCCGCTTGTCTTTGAGCGACTGCGCATCGCTGATTTGGATTTCCAGGGTGAGAAGGCCAATGGGCATCGCGCACCCGCAAAACTGGCGGAACTGCCTGTACGGCTCGGAAAAAATCAGCCTCGACGCGCTTCGGCGCTCTCTTGCGCGCGACCGCGATCCGCCACGGGCGCTTCCATTGCGGCGGTCTTTTCGATCTTGAACGCTTCGAGGATATCGCCGACTTTTATGTCCGCGAAATTTGAAACGCCGACGCCGCATTCATAACCCTGGCGCACTTCGTTGACGTCGTCTTTGAAGCGGCGCAGCGAACTGATGCGGCCGGTGTAGATGACGACGTTGTCGCGCAGAACGCGCACATCGGCGTCGCGCCGCAGCACGCCATCCTGCACCGAGCAGCCGGCGATCATTCCCACACCCTTGACGCGGAAAGTGTCGCGCACTTCGGCGCGTCCAAGATAAGTTTCCTTGACGACGGGTGCGAGCAAGCCGGCGACCGCCTTCTTCAGTTCGTCTTGCAATTCGTAAATAATCGTGTGCAGACGAATGTCGACGCCTTCGCGCTGCGCGAGCTCGGCCGCTTTGCGCTCCGGGCGAACGTTGAAGGCGACAATGATCGCGTTGGAGGCTGAGGCAAGCAGCACGTCCGTTTCGCTGACCGCGCCGACGTTTGCCTGAATCACTTTCAGCTTTACTTCGTCGTTGGAAAGCTTCGGCAACATTTCGCTCAGAACTTCCACCGAGCCTTGCACGTCCGCCTTGATCACCACCGGCAATTCCTTCACTTCGCCGGCCTTCAATTGCTCGTGCAGTTGATCGAGGGTCAAGCGGCCCGAGCCGGCCGTTTTTGCAAGAGAGGCTTCGCGCTGCTTGGCCTGGCGGTATTCGACGATGTGCCGCGCTTTCGCCTCGTCCGCGACCTGGAATTGGTCGCCCGCTTCAGGAACGCCCTGCAAGCCGAGAACTTCGACGGGAGTTGACGGGCCAGCCTTCTGAATCGTCTGGGCGCGATCGCTAAACATGGCGCGAACTTTTCCGTAGACGGCACCGACGATGAAGACATCGCCCACTTTCAAAGTCCCGTTCTGGACGAGAACCGTAGCGACCGGCCCGCGGCCCTTGTCGACGCGAGACTCCAGCACGATGCCGCTTGCCGGCGCGTCGGGGTCGGCCTTGAGTTCACGGAGGTCGCCAAGAAGCAGGATCATTTCGAGAAGCCGGGGCAGATTTTGTTTCGTCCTGGCCGAAACTTCGACCATGACGGTGTCGCCGCCCCAGTCTTCCGGCATCAGACCGCGGTCCGCCAACTGGCGCTTCACGCGCTCGGGTTGGGCATCCGGTTTATCAATCTTGTTGATGGCGACAAGAATCGGCACATTGGCGGCGCGCGCGTGCGAAATGGCCTCTTCGGTCTGCGGCATCACGCCGTCATCGGCAGCGACCACAAGGACGACAATATCCGTGACCTTCGCGCCGCGAGCCCGCATCCGCGTGAACGCCTCATGGCCCGGCGTATCGATAAACACGATACGCCGGCCATCGACGTGCGCTTCATAAGCGCCGATATGCTGCGTAATTCCCCCGGCTTCGCCGGCGGCAACGTCCGCTTCGCGGATACCGTCGAGCAGGCTGGTCTTGCCGTGATCGACGTGGCCCATCACCGTGACGACAGGCGGGCGAGGTTGGAGATTTCCCGTCCGCTCCTCACGAACTTTTTCTTCCTGAACGAGCTGCTCTTCAAAGGTCACCACCTCGACGATGCCGCTGAAAGCCTCGGCAAGACTTGTCGCCGTCGGGACGTCGAGCGCCTGGTTGATGCTGGCAAATACACCACGGTCGAGCAGCGTCTTCAGCAGATCCTTCGCGCGGATGTCGAGTTTCTCCGCGAGTTCGCGCACCGTGATTCCTTCCGTGACGGTGACGAGGCGCGGTTCGCGCTGCACCGGAGCGACTGGTTCCACCTGAGCCGTTCGCCCTGGACCTGCGCCTGCACGCGTGCGAACCGGATGCAGCTTTCGCTCGCCTTCCGCGTACCGCTTCTCAATCAGCGGACGCCCGCGCTGCGCTGTGGGAGGCTTCCGCGCATACAGCGGCTTTCCCGGCTCAGCCTTTGGAATTCCAGCATTGCCAAGCGGCCCTCCACCTGGGCGCGGTCCTCCGGGACGAGGCCCGCCAGGGCCTTGGCCTGGCCGCGGACCACCCGGACGCTGTGGAAAGCGCGAGGGCGGTCCCCCACCGGGTCGCGGCGGACCCCCTGGACGTGGCGGGCCACCAGGACGAGACGCTCCCGAGGGTGCGCCTGCGGCAGGGCGAAAATTCTGAGGAGCTCCAGGCCTCGATTGCGGGTGGCCTCCTTGCACAAAGGGCCGCGAGGGTGGTCTCTGACCACTTCCCGCCGTACCAGAGGCAGGAGCTCCGCCTGGAGAAGCTGCCGCAGGACGTTGCCCGATAGGCGCACCAGGAACAGCCTGGGGAGGGGGCTGACCCGCCGGACGAGCCGGCACAACCCCGGGGCGAACTGGAGCGGGCACACCAGCGGGCCGCGTAGCTGCGGGCGCTTGGGACGGAGCTGCAGCCGGAGCCGTCGGTTTTGCAGCAACGGAAGGATTGGCCGGAGCCGGATGAGCGAGTGGCGCCGTACCCGGCACTGCTGACGGCGCAACGGGTCGAGCGGGCGGAGCCACCGGACGCGGCGGCCCAGCAGAGGCCGGTGCGGGCGCAACGGGGGGAGCCGACTTTGCAGGGGCAACCGCTGGAGCACTGGACGCTGCCGGAGCAGGCCTTGCAGGAGCAGACGGAGGAGGCGCCATTGCAGGCCGAGGCGCAGTCTTTGCCTTCGAGGCTGCAACCTTGGCCGCTTCCACCGCCGCTTCTTTTGTAGCCAGCTCGTGGAAATGCTTCCGCACCAGTTCGGCGTGCTCGACGTCAATCGAGCTGGAGTGGGTTTTCTTCTCCGCGACGCCGATTTCGGGCAAGTACTCGATCAGGACTTTGGCCTTGATTTCGAGTTCCCTTGCCAGCTCGTTAATGCGGATTTGATTGGAATCGCTCATTCGCCTCTCGATATTGCTTGGCCTCTACTCGGATGCCTTCTGTTTCTCTGCGTCCGCTTCCGAGGAGGAATTGTCCGTCGAATCGGGCGCCGCTTCCTCGGTCTCTCCAGCCGGTTCTTCGCTTCCGACTGCAACCTCGGAAACCGACTCTTCCGCAACAGGCTCTTCGGACGCCACGGACTCTTCTTCCACGACAATCTCGCCTGCCGCTTCGCTGGCCGCGCCCTCTTCGGCAACAGCTTCCGTGGCCGCCGCCTCGCCGCCAGCAGCCTCCTGCGCTTCAAAATAGGCCGCGACGGATTGGCGAATCTTTTCGACCATCTTCTCGCCGATGCCGGGAATTTCGACCAACTGTTCGGGGGTCATATCGGCAAGCTTTTCCACCGAAGTCACGCCGTGCGCTTCCAGTTTCTCGATTGTCTTCGGGCCGACGCCTTCGAGAACGGAAAGAGAAGTCACGGGCGAAGTCAGAGCAGTCATCTGCTCTTCGATCTCGCGCCGCTTCTCCTCCTCGCTCTTGATGTCGATGTTCCAGCCGATCAGCTTGCTGGCCAGCCGGACGTTCTGCCCCTTCTTGCCGATGGCGAGAGAAAGCTGCGTGTCTTCGACGATCACTTCGAGGCGCTTCTCCTCGGGATCGACGATTTGCACGCGCGTCACTTTGGCAGGGCTCAGCGCTTTCTGCGCGAAGGCGATCGTCTCTTCGCTGAACGGAATGATGTCGATTTTTTCTCCGCGCAGCTCCCGGATGATGGACTGCACGCGCATTCCCTTCATGCCCACGCAAGCGCCCACCGGGTCAACGTCCTTGTCGCGGCTTTCGACGGCGATTTTCGTGCGCTCGCCTGCCTCGCGCGCCACGGCGCGGATCTGCACGGTGCCGTCATAGATCTCGGGCACTTCCATTTCAAACAGCCGCTGAACGAGGGCGGGATCGGCGCGTGAAACGATCACCTGGGGGCCCTTGGCGGCACGCTCAACGGCGCGAATGGTGACGCGCAGCCGGTCGCCCACGTTGTAGGTCTCAAGACGCGATTGCTCGCGCTTCGGAAGCCGCGCTTCCGTCCGCCCCAGGTCCACAATGATGTCCGGGCCTTCCATCCGCTTGACGACGCAGTTCATCAGCTCGCCGACGCGCGTGTGATATTCGTTGTAAATCGTATCGCGCTCGGCTTCGCGCACTTTCTGAAGGATCACCTGCTTGGCCGTTTGCGCAGCAATTCGTCCCAGCACGTCGGTCGGTTTCGACTCGGTCAATTCCCCGCCGACCTCGATATCCGGCTGGCGCTTGCGCGCCTCCGCCAAAGAGATCTCGCGAAGAGGGTCCGTAACCTCGTCGACGACGGTGCGCACCGCATACACGTCCACGTGCCCGGTTTCGGCGTTGAACTTAGACCGAAGCTCCTCTTCCGTGCGGTAAAACTTCCGGGCAGCCACGACCATCGCGTCCTCGATGGCCGCGATGATGATTTCCGGTTCGATATGCTTTTCCCGGCTGATCTGCTCGATTGTCTGGTACAGCAGACTCGCCATCCCTGTCTCTCCCTAAAATTCGACCACCAAGTTTGCTTTGCGGATACCCGCAAAGGGAATCGCGATCTCGCGATCCTTGAGTTGCAGCCTCACTGCGCCTTCCACAAATCCGGCGAGGCGTCCCTCAAAATACTTCTGATTCTCCACCGGCTCGTTTGTCCAGATTTGAGCCCGCCGGCCGGAGAAACGATCGTAGTCCGCGGGCTTGAGAAGCTTGCGGTCCAACCCGGGTGAGCTGACTTCCAAAACGTACGTCGGACCCGGAATCAGGTCCTCGACGTCCAGGATAACGCTCAATTGCTCGCTGACACGCTCGCAATCCTGATGGGTGATCCCGCCGCCCTGGGGATGCTCCCCATCAGGAAGCCGATCGATATAAACACGCAGCAGCCGCTGCTTTCCCACCTTCCATTCGACATCAAAGACTTCCAAGCCTTCGGAGCGCGCTACACGCTCGGCAGCTTCCCGAACCTTTTCCAAGTCCATCGCTTCGCATGCTCTGGCGCCACTGATCCGCCCGCAGGGACGTATACCCCGAGGGCCAGTTTCTGCGCCCAACAAAAAAGTGGGCTCGCGCCCACTGTTTGTTGCGACCTAATCTGGATGCACTTCATTATAGGTGCCCCAGTGTGAAAAGGCAAGAACCAAGGAACACTCCGGCTTGATTGACAGCGAATGCCTTTGCCAATTGGTGCGCCGGTTCTCAGTTCCCGCTCCCCGAGCTGCGGAGGGTTCGCTTCCGAGGAAGCGAACCCTCCGCAGCAACGGGAGAAATTCCAGAAACAGCGTTCCTGCTACGGCCTTGAAACGGGGGGCTTTGACGTCTGGCCCGGCGCCGTGCCACTCGCCTTCAACGGGTAACTCTGGTCATAGAGGCGGATAATCTCCTGCGTCAGATCCACTTGATTGGAAGCATAGACCACGGGGGAATTCTGCGCCGACGAATCGAAGATCACGGCATATCCATTGTCGCGGGCGTATTTGTTCAGGACGTCGATCATCTTCCTGCCGATCCGGTTCACAACTTCCTGCTGCGCCTCATTGAAATCGTCCTGGGAATCCTGCTGCTTGCGCTGATAGGTGCGCGTCAGTTGGTCTCCTTCATGCGCCAAGCGCGCCTTCTCATCGTCGCTGAGCGTCGCCTGGCCGGTGCGCAAGCGCGTTTGCAAGTCCTCAATCTGCTTCCGCAGATTGTCAAGTTCCGTCTGCCGGGGTGCAAACTGCGACTGAAGCTCCGACGCCGCCTGCTTGCCTTCCGCCGTGCTCGTGATGGCCACCTGTACGTTCAAAACGCCCACTTTGATGGGAGCCGCGGTGGCGGAGCCGCCGGCCTGGGCCCAAGCGGCGGGTACGGCCATCAAAATTCCCAGGGCCGGGATTGCCATTCGAATCTTCATTCTCACTCCTTCTTGGTATAAACGTCGAAACACAAATCGGGGATTATAGCCGCGCCCGCAGAAGCGGGTCAACGGCTTTCCATTACGATTCCGCGAATGCGCAAAGGGATTTCCGCGAAAAATTGACTCTTTTCAGCAATCCGCCTCCCCTTACGGCAGCGGTACCAAAAGTACTCGGTCGTCCTGCTGATCGGCCAGGACCATCAGGTTCAGTTTCTGGTCAATGCCCACCGAGAATTGCTGGGAACCCGGCAGCGCCAGGATCCGGCGAACCTGCGGACCCGTGCAGGACGCATTGATTGCGTCTGGCGGGCAGAGATAGTCAAAGAGCGACACAGAGTTGCTGGAATTGTTGACTGTGACAAGAGTGCTCGTCTGATAGTTGTAGTCGAGAGAAGTGGGATCGACCCCTGCGCGGACCGGCGTCGTCCTAAACGTGTTGTTGCTTGGGTCAACAATGTCGACATTGTTCGCTCCACGGTCGGCCACCAAAAAGACTTGGTTGAGCGGGTCGAAGATAACTCCTGATGGCCGCGTCAGGTTGCTGACGCGCCCCGCCAGTCCCGAACCGGAAAAATCGATGACGTCGAGAAACGCTGGCTGCGCCGACGTTCCTATGGTCGTCGCGACAGCTAGATAATTCAGGTTGGGATCGAACGCGACTGCGTCTGGTCCCTGGTCAACCGCCACGCCGAGAGCCGTCGCGGGCGAATCCAACGTCATCGTGACCGTGCTGTAATAATATTGCGGCGTGGCAGGGATAGGATTCCCCGTCTGGAAGTTCGCGATTGCAGCGATCCCCGTATCTCCGTTGACCCCAACGGCCACCGGTTGAGAACAACTCGCGCTGTTGTTGCACACCCCAATCGTCTGCGGAGCATTCATGTCTGTACTTTGATTTTCGTCAAGGATGGTCACCTGATCGCTCCCTGTGTCGGCCACAATTGCCAAGCCAGTCCGAGGGAGCACAGCAACTCCCTGAGGATTCGTTCCAACGGTAATGGGGCTCGGTGCGAGGGTGATGCCGTGAATCAAGTCCACAAGCGACGCCGTACCATCCACGTAATTCGACACGACGGCAATGTCGCGATCGCCATCCACCGCCACGCCGACCGGTGCTTGGCCAACCTTCACCGCTTGTACCACCGCTAGATCCATTTCATTGGATTGCAGGTTCGTGCCGCCGCCGGGGTTTTCGACTGTAACGGAATAGCGCCACGGCGAGGCGAGAAAGCTTGCGGGGATCGTCGCGACGATTTGGCGCGAGCTGACGACCGTCACATCCGCAGCCGGAATAGCGGTATTGTCCAGAAGGACCTCCGATGTTCCGCTGACAAACCCTGATCCGTTCAGAGTCAGTTGAAGCGGCGTTGCAGACGTGAGCGTCATGTTGACGCTTGCTTCCGTAAGATGCAGGCTCCGAACGGGCCCGAGGGAAAGAATCGAGGCTGTGCCGTCAACCTGATTGACCACGACCGCTTCATCAGTTGCCGGGTCCACTGCCGCGGCCACGGGGAAATTGCCCAAGCTTACATTTGCCTGGAGGACGGTTTGTCCCGACATGTCGATGATCGCCGCGGAATTGCTGTTCGAGTTGATCGCTACACCTAAGTTCGACGTCATCGAGACCGCTGCTGCCGCGTAGCCCCTTCCCGATTGATTCGCAATCGAGACCGTGCTCAACGTCTCGTCCAACATGCTGAACAGGGTAATGCTCGTCGCGTTCGGGTCCGTAAGGATGGCCGTATGAGTTTCGGGGTTGATTCCGACGCCAGTTGGAGAAGGCTCGTTAGACAGAGTGTTCGTCGCTACCACCTCCGCCTGCCGTCCCGATGGATAGAACGCGTTCACCGCACTTCCGAGGTCGACGAAATTAACCAATCCTCCTCCACCGCCTGGGGCGACAACCGCCCAATTAAGTACCGGATCAATGGCCACAACTGGGTTTTCGCCCGTGCTGTAGCCAACCGGACCGGCCGTGGGACCAACTTGTTGCACGGGCGTCACAACCGGGGCGCCGCCCGAAACCCCAACATTCAGGATTTCCGCGACGTTGGTCAACTGATACGCAACCAACGCCCGGTGAGATACAGGATTCAGGCCAATAGAAATTGGCGGTGTACCACCGGTAACGCTGGGCAACGCCACCGGAGCGGAGGCTGTAAATGTGGAGAGATTGATGGCCACGACAGTATTCTGCGCGGAATCGACGACGACAGCGACGTTGGGTGTCAACATATCGTCCACGGCAATTCCCGTCGGCTTCGTTGCCACCCCGGCAATCGTGTGTGTGACCGTGTTTGTCGAAAGATCGATGACCGAGACGCTGCCATCTCCCGTGTTGGCAACAAGGGCAAGGCCAAGGGCCTGATCTATAGCAACAGCGGAGGGCGTGGTTCCCACGGGAACCGTCGTCACTGGCAGCGTCGGTACACTCTGCGGCGGAGGTTCGACGGACACGTTGATCGAGGTCATCGCTGGTGAGCCCGCGGGGACATCTGTGTTCTGTAAGAGGAGCGGATAGAGCCCGGCGGTACCCAAAGAATTTTGCGGAATCGTCACGGACAACTGGCGGCTGCTCGTGTAATTCGTAAGCACGCCGTTCGACGAATTCAATCCGTTAAACGTCGCCTGGGTTGTGCTGGGAGAGTAGTAACCGCCTGTCACGTTCACGTTCAAGGCGCCGACGTTGGTACTCGTGCTGAGAGGTGTTGCCGCAATCAGCGAAGGCCTTACCGGCTGGACGGTCAGATTTTGCGACAGCGAAACGATGCTGGTTGTCCGCTGTACCTGCAACGGAAGAAACCCGGACGTCTGGAAAAAGCTGGCGGGAATCGTGGCGCGCAAGAGCGTATCGGAAATGAAAAACGTCGTCACAGCAGCCCTTGCCGAGCCGGAGCCGGCGTATACGGTGTCATTGGTTGCGAAGCCGGATCCCACCACGTACACGTCCTGCTGGGCAGATCCCTCCGGAACAACCAAGGGCGAAAGAGAATTCAACGTCGGGTCAGCCGGCGCCGAGATCGTTATCGTGGCCGACGCCGTCGCTGTCGGATCCGCCTCCGAAGTTGCGGAAATTGTGACTCCGCTCGAGGGAACGGCGCCGGGCGCTGTATAAACGGCTGTATTGTTCGAAGTGGGGGTGAGCGTTCCGAGCTGCGGGTTTCCTCCGCTGGTGGTGTTGTTGTTGATGGCCCACGAAACTGTCTTATCGGTCGAGCCGGTCACCGTAGCCGTCAGCGTGAGGGATTGCAATTCCTGAACCGTTGCCGTGGTGGGCGCGATCTGTACTCGAATTCCAGTGGTCACCGTTACTTGCGCTGCGCCAAAATACAGGTCATTGTCCGCACTGAACGCCACTACGTCGAAAACGGCGGGAGACGGGACCGTGGCAGGAGCTGTATAGACAGCCGTCAGCGTCCCGGCAACCGGCGATATCTTGCCCAAGTTGTTTGCACTGCAGTTGGCGGGCTGCAGTCCGGATTTGGGCGGAGGCAGGCAGACGTTCCAGTTCACCGAGGTTGTCTGCGAACCGGTCACAGATGCGGTAAATAGAGCCGTGCCATTGACAATCACGGTCGAAGTTGCCGGTGAGACGATCACCGATGGGGTCGTGCCGTTTCCGCCGCAGTTCGCCGCTCCCACAGCCAGCAGCAGAACCGCCCACAATTTCCACGATCGCATACTCATTCCTTTCAGCATCGCGTTTCCCTTTTCCTTGCGGCCGGCCCTCCAGCCAACCTCTCCGCCATGGCGGAGCTGTTAAAAAGTCTTCCCGACTGTAAACCGGAACGTCTGGCGCGGTTCCACCAGATTCGCCGGCAAGCGTTGTACCTGCTCGTCCAAATAGTTGTTCAAAGTTGGAAGAACCTGCGAATCCAGGACTCCGATGTCTTTCAAGTAATTGATTTGCTCCGGCGTCAAATAGAACCCGCCGCGGCTGCCCGTGAGTGTGCCCGTCAAGCGCAGATAGTTGTATGCGTAATAGAAGCGGAACGGCGCATTAACCACCGGCAGTTGCACGCCGATTTCGATGCCCGCTGAAGTGTGCGGCAGGAAGTTTGTGTTTCCAAGCACAGGCAGCTTAGAAGAAAAATTCAGGCTCGGGAAAAGAGGATTCGGATATTGCTGCTGCAATTGCTGGACCAGCGGCTGGCTTGCGGCCAATTGCGAACGCTGGATGATGCCGTCGATGCCGAAGTCGTTGAACAGGCGCAGTTCCACTGGCCCCGCGATCGGAATCCGGTACTCCACGTTGCCGACGGTTTGAAAGTCTCCTCCGGGACGCGTGGTGAAATAGGTCACGGTCGGGACCGAAAGCGATACGAGCTCCGGGCTGCCGTTCACCAGGTGCGTTTGATCGAGGTAGGTGATCGGCACCGAACTCAAGTACGGAATCTGGACGAAGGGAGAAATCGTATAGAAATCGAAGCCGCGCACATCGTTTTCACCGCCCAGATAAAACCGGTTGTAGGGGGGCACGTCGCGGCCGTTATAGCCGGTGATCCACGCCGAAAGCACGCGCAGCGCAATTACGTTCCGATGATGATAGGTCGGATGAAAATACTGCGCGGTAAACGTGTTGCTGATCGTGTCGACATTTCCGCCAAGGAATCCGCCGGCAAGGTTGAGCGTGTAGTAGAAGCTCTTCCCGTGCGTCGGGCTGATGGGGCTGTCGACCGTACTATAGGAAATGGTCGGCGAGATTTGACTCGACACGATTCCATTCAATGCCGAAGGTCCGGCCAGGTTCGTGAACTTCGTGTAATCAAACAGCAGTTGCGCGGACTGGCTGAACGCAGAGATGTTCGTCGTACTCCAGGAATAGGTGACGCCTACACGCGTGAAGGAGTACCGTCGCAGCGGATAGGTGGCGAAGATCGTGAAGCCTTTCGAGTTCGTCGTGTAATTCTGCTCGAGCGCTGGATTCAACGCGATTTGCTGGCCGAGCAGCAGGCCCGTTTCGCGCGCCTGGTTGTAATTGAAATCGTTCAGGAAGACGGTGAACCCGGCTGAAATCGGACGGTCGAACAAATAAGGCTCCGTGAATCCGAACAGCACGTTCTTCTGAATATCGCCGACCTGCGCGGAGATTGTCAGCGTTTCACCAAGGCCGAGAAAGTTGTTCGTCTGATAGGACGCGCCGATGAAACTGCCGGCAATTCCGCTGACGCCGCCCGAAAAGCTGATCGATTGCTTGCCTTTCTCCTTCAACTTCAGACGAATGTCTACCGTCCCGGCCTTCACGTTGCGCTTCAGTTCTGCGTTTTCTGGCTTGATCGTGTCGAAGTAGCCAAGCTGATTCAGCCGCAGGATGCTGAGCTCCCACAGGCGGTTGTTGTAGACCTGTCCTTCATCGAGCAGCAACTCGCGGCGGATCACTTTGTCGCGCGTGGTCGTGTTGCCGGTGAACTCGATGCGGCGCACAAAGAACTGCTTGCCCTGATCGAGCACCATAGTGACGTCCACCGTCTTTGTCGCGTCATTGACGTTGGTTTGCGGCTCGGAAGTGAAGTCGATGTAGCCGTAATCTCCGTAGAGTTTCTTGTAATTTTCCAGGGCCTTGCGGATCTTCGACGTCGAGAAGATATCGCCCTGGTGCAGCGGGAAAATCCGCTCGAGCGCCGCAGCCTTGAACACCAGGCCCTGGTCCGGATCGGCGCTGCGAAACGTCAGTTTTCCCATCCGATATTGCTCGCCTTCTTCGATGGGGATTGTGATGTCCGTTCGCTTTCCGTGCTTCGCTCCCACGATGGGCCAGGGTCCGGGAATCCCCGACCGGTTCTCGTCAACGGTCTTCAGGATCGGGTCGCCAACGTTCACGCGGTAGTAGCCGTTGTCCGTGTAAAGACCACGAACACCCACTTCGAGGTCTTCATCCAATTTGTCGCGGTCGAAGGTCTTGCCCAAAACGGGGATCGTAAACAGGCCGAGCGGTATACCGTAAGGCCGGTCGTGGTGCATGGCGCGAATCAGCTTTCGATCGGAAAATTCCGTATTGCCGGTGAAGCTGATCTTCCCCACCTTCACTTTTGGGCCTTCATTGATGTTGAAGACCAACTTGACCGCATTCGTCGAAGCGATTCGCTCGTATGTTGGCTTGACGGTGGCGAATTGGCGACCGTGCTCTGCCAGAAGCTCTTTGATCACGACGACGGCGCGGATGATTTTTGTGGGATCGAATTGGCTTTCCACGGAGAGCCCGACTTTTTTGTCCTTGAATGCGTCGAGAATGTCGGACTCGGTGATCGACTTGTTGCCTTTATATTCTATGCGTCGGATGATGGGCCGCTCCGTCACGTAGAAAACCACGATCTTGCCGTTCGGCATGTCGGGGGAGTCTTCCACTTCCAGGCGGATGTCCTCGAAAAATTGCGTGTTCCACAGCGCTTGGAAATCGCGCCGGACTGCATCCTCGCTGTAAGGATCGCCCTGGCGTGAAAAAATGCGCGAGAGGAGCGTATCCCGCTGAATGCGGCGGTTTCCCACGAATTCGATGCGCTGAATCACGTATTGCGGACCTGAGGATCCCTGAGATTGTTGGGCGAAAAGGGGATACGCGGCGAGGGCAAAAAGCAAAGACACCCCGGCGCAGGGATGAAAAAAACGCAGAAAGATTTTCCTGTAAGCGGCCGCAAATCTCTTCAAGGCCGCATTCCCCCGCCCAAGTTTTTATGCTCCCCCGCTGGACCGCTCCCGTCCAGCTCGCGCGTGTAGGATTCTTAGTGGGCCACCGGGGTTGCTTCCGACACGGGACGGAACGCAAGGCCGTCGCCGGAGAGATAAATTTCCAGCGTCGCCGGTTTTTGCATCCCGCCTTGTATCAGAGCTTCCGACAATGGGTCTTCAACATACTTCTGCAGCGCGCGCCGGAGCGGCCGCGCACCGTAGTTCCGGTCTGAGCAGGTCTTCTCAAGAATCCACTGGCGCGCCTCCGGCGTGAGTGCAATTTGCACCTGGCGGTGCACCAGCGTTTCGTTGATCTGACCCACCAGCAGGTCGATGATCCGCAGCAGGTCTTCGTCCGAAAGAGGATTGAACAGAATGGCCTCGTCCAAACGATTGAGGAATTCCGGGTTGAAAACTCGCTTGACCTCGCCCATCACTATCTCGTCCTGACTTTTCGCGATGGCTCCGCCTTCGCCCGGCAGGAAGCCTAGCCCCGATTGTTTCTGCAATTGCCGCGCTCCGATGTTCGACGTCAGGATGATGATGGTGTTGCGGAAATCCACTGTGTTGCCGAGCCCGTCGGTCAGTTGCCCGTCTTCAAACACCTGCAAGAGGATGTTGTAGACGTCGGGGTGCGCCTTCTCGATTTCATCGAGCAGGATTACGGAATAAGGCGTGCGGCGGACGCGCTCGGTCAGTTGCCCGCCCTCTTCGTACCCCACATATCCCGGAGGCGCGCCGATGAATTTCGACACCGAGTGCTTCTCCATGTATTCCGACATGTCGAAACGAATCAGCGATTTTTCGCTGCCGAACAGAAATTCGGCCAGCCGCCGCGCCACTTCCGTCTTTCCAACGCCCGTCGGGCCAAGGAATAGGAAGCAGCCTACGGGACGCCCCGGAGCCTTCAGTCCCGCACGACTCCGGCGAATCGCGCGTGCCAGTGCAGTAATCGCTTTGTCCTGGCTGATCACGCGGCGATGCAGTTCTTCTTCGATGCGCAGCAGTTTCTGCTGCTCGTCTTCCTTGATCGAAGTCACGGCGATACCCGTCCAACGGGCCACGACCTCTTCGATGTCTTCGCGCGTCACTACGCCCGTCGAGGAATCGTCGATCTTCAGCTTTTCGCGCAGCAGGCGCAGATGTTCCTTTTCCTTGCGCTCCTCTTCGGAATAGAAGCGCGCCTTCTCGAATTCGTGATTGGCAATCGCCGTTTCCATGCGGTGCGTGATGAACTTCACACGCTTTTGCACTTCGGAAACTTCGTCGGGCAGCATCGCCTGGCGCAGCTTCACGCGCGAGCCGGATTCGTCCAGCAGGTCGATGGCTTTGTCCGGAAGGAAGCGGTCGGGGATGTAGCGATTCGAGAGGTAGACGGCGTAGCGGATCGCCTCATCCGTGTATCCAACGGCGTGGAATTTTTCGTAACGGTCGCGCACGCCTTCGAGAACCAGAATTGCCTCTTCTTCATTCGGAGCGTTCACTTTCACGGCCTGGAAGCGCCGCTCGAGCGAGCGATCCTTCTCTACCGACTTGCGGTATTCCGAGGGCGTCGTTGCGCCGATGCACTGGATCTCTCCTCGGCTCAGCGCCGGCTTCAGGATGTTCGCCGCGTCGAGCGAACCTTCGGCCGAGCCCGCGCCCACCAGTGTATGCAGCTCGTCGATGAAAACGATGGCATTCTGGCTTTCCATCAATTCCTTCATGATGGTTTTCAGCCGCTCTTCGAATTGCCCACGGTATTTCGTGCCCGCAACGATCAGCGACAAATCGAGCGACAGGATGCGCTTATCTGCCAGGAACGGCGGCACGTCCCCATCGGAAATCCGCTGCGCCAGTCCCTCGACAATCGCCGTCTTTCCTACGCCTGGCTCGCCGATCAGGACGGGATTGTTTTTCGTCCGTCGGCAAAGAATCTGAATGGCGCGCTCGAGTTCTCGCTCGCGTCCCACCAATGGATCGAGCTGACCTTCCATGGCCGCTTGCGTCAGATCACGGCTGAACTCCGCCAGCAAGGAGGATTCCTTCGGCCGGTTCACAGGAACTTTCTCCCCTGATGCGCGCGACAATTCCTCGCGCACCGCCGATAGCCGCAGACCGCGTTCCAGCAGGATTTCTGCGCCAAAGGATTTCTCCTCCCGGAGGACGCCCAGCAGCAGGTGCTCCGTTCCCACGTGCTTGTGCCCGAGGCGCTCCGCTTCCTCAGCCGCGTAGTTCAGAATCCGCTTGCACTCCTGGCTGAGCGGCACCTCCACCGATGTCGAAATTCGCTCCCGCACGGTGATACGCGCCTCGATCTCCTTGCGGATCGACTCAATCGAACCGTGCGAGCGCAGAAAGCGGTTGGCTAGAGCCTTGTCCTCGCGGAGCAGGCCAAGCAACAAGTGCTCCGTCTCAATGAACGGGCTGCCGTACTGGCTGGCTTCGTAGCGCGCAAAGAAAATTACGCGGCGCGCTTTTTCGGTATATCGTTCAAACAAGGGTCACCCACGCTCTCCCGGAGTCTTTGCTTCCTTCGTCTCTTCCATGCCCGCCGTCAATTTCCCGTGTTCGAGAGCCAGAACGCGGTCCGTGCGGCCGGCCAAATTTCTGTTGTGCGTTGCAAGGATGGACGTCAGGTGGTGGGTTTCGTGAAGCCTCTGCATGAGCTCGAATACATTCTCCCCGCTGCGTTCGTCCAGATCTCCTGTCGGCTCATCCGCCAGCAAGATCTGGGGTTCGCTTGCCAATGCCCGGGCGATCGCCACGCGCTGCTGTTCTCCCCCGGAAAGCTCGCCCGCGCGCTGCCCGGATCGGCCCTCCAACCCCACTTCTTCCAGCCATCGCTTCGCCGTCTCCAGCGATTCCGCCATCGCTGCGCCCCGGATCAGCAACGGCATCGCTACGTTTTCTGCCGCCGTGAAATCTGTCAGCAAGTGGTGCCGCTGCCAGACAAAACCAACGGTCCGGTTGCTGTATTCAGACCGCTTGGCGTCGGAAAATGAACGAAGTGATTTCCCGGCGAAGTATACTGTACCGCTTGTTGGAGTGTCCAGCGCGGCCAGGAGGTGAAGAAGGGTGCTCTTTCCAGCTCCCGAAGGGCCGACAATGGCGATCATTTCGCCGCGCGCAATCGTGAAATTCACTTCATCCAGCGGCGCGATTTCTTCGAGTCCAGAGCGAAATTTCTTGCTCAGTTTTTCGCCGCGCAGAATTTCCCCATTCGTCCGGATAGCGGACGGCTCGGCAGCTTCCAATAACTCCACACCCGTTGGTGCCTGCTTCTGCATCGCTTGCAGTTCCTCACTCAATTTAGATGCCGAACCAGCCAGTCAGTATGTCCTTTCTTTGCTTCCGTGTACATCTTCCCGAATCGGGTCTCTAGCCCCTTTTGCGCCAATAAATTGCCATTTTTTGCCGCATCGTTGCCGCTTGAAAGCCTCCCGCTCTCGGCCTTGAGCATCGGCATTGTGAGCCCACTTCTTACACCTTCGATTTTATCACGCCCCCACGAAATGGTCGCTTCGAATGCGCGAATGAATGAAGCCGGATGCGGATGATTTTCGGGTTCTTCGAATGCCTTCATTCGAAGCGCAGGATTCCGACCGGAAGAATTCGCGCGGCGGAATTTGCCGGCAGAAGCGTCGCGCAAACGCTGATTGCCAGCGCCGCCGCCGAAATCCACACTGCGTCAAGTCCGTTGGCATGGAAGGGCACGTAGGGAATCGCATAAACCTCCGGGTTCAGCGGTATCAACTGCCACCGGTTCGCAGTCCACGAGAATGCGTAGCCAACCGCAAGTCCGGCCGCCGTCCCAACGAGGCTCACAAATAGCCCCTGTAGAACGAAGATTTTTCGAATCTGCGCCTTCCGCGTTCCCATAGCCATCAGCACCGCGATGTCGCGCGCGCGATCGCTCACCGTCATGGTAAGCACCACCAGAATGTTCAGTCCCGCGACGAAAGTAATCAGACCAATGAAGAGCGCCGTCACCAGTTTTTCGAGACTCAGCGCGCGGAAGAGAGCCTTGTTTTCCTCCATCCACGTGGTCACCGTGAAGCCCTTCCCGGCGCGCGTCAGGATTTCCTGCGCAATACTCGGGGCCTCATCAAGGCGATCCACGCGGATTTCGAGAAGGCTCACGACATCGCCGATGCCTGCCATTTGTTGCGCAGCGACCAAATCCACAAACGCCCAATTTGCGTCGTAGTCGTAGAACCCCGTATCAAAAATGCCCGCCACACGAAACCGCCGCGAACGCGGTAGCATCCCAAATGGCGTTAGGCTGCCCTGCGGGCTCGTCAGCGTCACGTAATCTCCCACGGAAATTCCCGCATCCTCCGCCATCAACTTTCCAATTAGCAAGGCTGGTGCGCCGTCCGGCCCGGGAGCAAAATCCGGCGAGCCGGACGAGAGGTGCTTCAGCGCGCCACCGGCCTTGATTTCAAGCTCAGGGTCAACGCCTTTCAAAACGACCCCGCGTGCATGTGTTCCGAAGGAGAGGAGAACGGTGTTGTAAATGGCAGGCTCGACTGAGGCAATGCCGGGAACTTTGGCGAGTTCCGTCATCAGTTCCCGGTAATCGCGAATCCCCTCGGGACTTTTCGGCTTCAGATTCACATGTGCGGTAATGCCCAGCAGCCGGTCGCGAATCGTCTGCCGGAAGCCCGTATTCATGGCCAACGCGATCACCAACGTCATGACGCCCGCCGCTACTCCAATTACCGCTAGCAGCGTCACCAGCCGCAGGACCGCCGGCCGGTGTGGCGACCTCAAATACCGCAGCGCCACCAGCCATTCGAAATTCATTTGTCCTCGCCGCCCGCGTCGGCGTGCGCGCCTTCCGGCCGCAAAAGAGGAAACAGCATCACTTCACGGATAGCATGAGAGTCCGTCAACAGCATCACCAGGCGGTCGATGCCGATTCCTTCTCCCGCCGTCGGTGGCAGGCCGTGCGAAAGCGCCCGAATGTAATCCACGTCTACCTCTTTCGGAGCTTCGTGGCCTCCCTTCTCCACTTGCGCACGAAAACGCTTCTCCTGGTCGAGCGGATCATTCAATTCCGAAAATCCGTTGGCAATCTCCATGCCCGCAATGAAGAGCTCAAATCTCTCTGCGAGAGACGGATCGTCCGTGCGCCTCTTCGAGAGCGGCGAAATCTCAATCGGAAAATCGTAGATGAATGTTGGCTGGGTCAAGTGGGGTTCCGCAACCGCTTCGAATAGATCTCCCGTCAGTTCCCCGTCAGACAGATTATCCGCAGCGTCGATCGTGTCCCCTCCCGTCGATCGCGCCATTGCGTTGAATCTTTGGACCGCCGAGCGCGTTCCGCCCGGCCCGGCAAGTTCAGCGGCGCTTGGCGCAGGACCAGCGCTCGGTGGCCAGTATTTCGCGATGGCCTCGCGCATCGAAAGCCTCTCGTAGCGCGAAAAATCAAGCTCCTCGTCGCCGTACTTCACCCGCGTTGTCCCGCACACTTTTTGCGCAAGTCCGCGTATCAGTTCTTCGGTCAAATCCAGCAACTCGTGAAAATCGCTGTACGCCTGATAAAACTCGAGCATCGTGAATTCCGGCTGGTGAATCGCGTCGATCCCCTCGTTGCGAAAGTTCCGGTTGATTTCATAGACGCGGTTCAGGCCGCCGACCACCAGTCTCTTCAAATAGAGCTCCGGCGCGATGCGAAGGTAAAGATCGAGATCGAACGTATTATGGTGCGTCACAAAGGGCCGCGCTGTGGCCCCTCCCAAAATCGGGTGCATCATCGGCGTTTCCACTTCGATATAGCCGCGCTCATCGAAAAACCGGCGCAGCTCTCGGATGATTTGGGCCCGCCTCTCGAATATCTCTTGAGCGCGCTCGTTCACTATCAAATCGATGTACCGTCGCCGGTAGCGCTGCTCGACGTCCGCCAACCCGTGCCATTTTTCCGGCAGCGGCAGGAGCGCTTTGCTCAACAAGGCAAGCGACGTTACCCAGACCGTCAGTTCATTCGTCTTTGTGCGAAACAGGTGCCCCGCCACTCCCACAATATCCCCGAGATCGAGCAACTGGAGCAGCTTGAAGGCGTCTTCGCCCACTACGTCGAGTCGGATATAAATCTGCAGCCGCGCGCCGCCATCTTGAATATGTGCGAACGCCGCCTTACCATGCGGCCGGAGCGCGACGATTCTCCCCGCCACGCGCACTCCGATCTTCTCGCTTGCGAGTTGTTCAGTGGTTTTTTCGCCAAAGGAGTTCACCACCTCCCTCAGCGTATGGGTCCACTCGAATTTTTGGGGGTACGCCGGATGTCCCAACGCCTCGATTTCCCTCAATTTTTTCAGACGCTGTTGATACTGGTCGAGAGGTTCAAATTCCAACGAGATCTGTCCTTTCCTATCGGGAGCCCACAATCCAGGCGGACATTTGCGGCAAGCCGCGTCGCAGTATAACGAGCACCTTCCGGGAGCGTCAAGAAACCCTCCCCGGCAAATTCCGGTGTATAATGCGCCACTCATCAGGAGGCAGGCTTGTTCCTGAAACGGAAGCGCGGAGGCCCCTCCGGCCGACGGAGTGTGAAACAGGATTGGATTGCGGCACTCCCGCGCGAAAAAAGCGTCCTCTTTGATTCAATCGTCCGCCGCTGGGAATCCGAGTACGCCATGATGAGCATTGCCCTGGACGAGGCATTGTGCCTGCGCACCAGGTCCAATCTTGTGAATGCCCGCATGCAGGCCCTCGTTGCTTCCGATCTTCTTTCCCGCCTCGCCGGGATGCTGATCATCGCCTGCGAAGCGGTCAGCGACCGCGCCCGTTGTTTCCCCAATCTGCCGGTCGTCGAACCTTTGAAAGCAGATTTCTTCCGCGGGGAGACGGCGCAGAGTGCCGCCTCCTGGAATGGCCTGCTTCACCACGTTCTCTTCGGCGACCGTTCCCGCTTCTTCCACAAGCTCCGCATCCTCCGCGACACTGTGCAAAGGCTCTCCGACGAATTCCGCCAGACCGCAATGGACTTGACGGAAGGCTCGAGTACGGATCCCTCGCTTCTCTGGGACTCGCTCGATTCCCTTCACTACGATTTCAACACCTGCCTTCGGGAGTCCGAAGTGGTGTTGAAGGGCTTTCTGCATGCGATTCCGAACAACCAGATTGCCGCTTTCGCTGAGGCCATCAATAATCCTCCTCCCTCGAAGCGGATTCGTGTTCGCGCCACTCCCTCGCGCGTCTCGGCCTGAACGCTTCTCCCGGTTTTCGCCATATGAATCGCAGGGAATTTCCAAAGTACCGGTGCAGAGCGTGCGCATATGGACGTTTCCTCGTTTTGCGGCGAGAATAGATAGGTTTGGTTGCCCCTGATTCCGGCAGGCCGTCCAAGTTCCGTTTGTCCCGGCGTGCGTTATCTCCGGAAATAGGAAGGTTTTGTGCTAGGAACCGCAAGGACAACTCTTGGGATGTGCGACGCATCGCATGTGAAGATGCGTCTCGACGGCTAGCGTGGTCCGTTTGAGACGAATTGAGGGTGGCGAACTGCCGGAATCCGACGCCATCCGGATGGCCCAGCAGGGCGACGCAGCGGCCTTTGAGCGGCTATACCAGCTCCACAACCGCCGTGTCTACTCTCTGTGCCTGCGGATGGTGGGAAACACGGCGGAGGCGGAGGACCTGACGCAGGAAGCGTTCCTGCAGCTTTTCCGCAAGATCTCCACGTTTCGCGGCGAATCGGCTTTCTCCACCTGGCTGCATCGGCTGGCAGTTAATGTCGTGCTCATGCGCCTCCGAAAGAAATCGGCGGCCGAGACATCCCTCGAAGAGGTCACTGAGCCCGACGAGGAATCCGGCGGCCCGCGCAGAGATTTCGGCGGTCCCGATTTGCAGTTGACCGGGTCGATTGACCGGGTCAATCTCCAGCGGGCCGTCGAGCAGTTGCCTCCGGGCTATAAGGCGGTCTTTGTGCTTCACGACGTCCAGGGTTTCGAGCACAACGAAATTGCCGAGATCATGAACTGTTCGATCGGCAATTCCAAATCTCAATTGCACAAAGCCCGCATGAGGCTTCGCGAACTTCTTCAGGAAACCCTTCGCGATAAAGCCCGTGAAGATCGAAAGGCTGCCGGTGCTGCGTCCGGCGGTGAGGAATAATTTATGTCTCCCAGCCCTTGTGAAGAATTCTCCAAGCATCTTGAGTCGTGGCTTGAGGAATCGCACGACCCGGTGATGGAAGCCCACGTCCGTTCCTGCGCGCGCTGCAACGCTCTGGTCGAGGACCTCGGTGCGATTCGCGCGACGGCCTTCGAGTGGGCTTATCCGGAGGACGAGCCCTCGCCCAGCCTTTGGACTTCGCTGCGCGCGCAGTTGGAAGCCGAAGGCCTGATTCATGTGCAGACCACCAGTTGGTGGGACCGGCTCACGTCGTGGGTCCCCTCCTCGTCCCGTCCGGTGCTTGCGGGGGCCTATGTGGCCATTTTGGTCGCTGTCGCCTTTGCGATCTCCGGCCCTGGCGAATCGCGGCTCGATCGCCAGCTTTGGCTCCAGTCCGCCGAAAATACCTCCCAACCTTTGCAGCAGGATTTGGATCTCGCCGAGCAAGCAACGGTTTCCACTCTTCCGCAATCCAACTCACCCGTGACTGCTTCCTTGCAGAAGAATTTGGCTGTCGTTGACAACTACATCGTGTTGTGTGAAAAAAGTGTGCGCGACGATCCCCAAGACGAAGTGGCGCGCGAGTATCTTTTTGACGCGTATCAGCAGAAGGCGGATTTGCTTGCGGTCATGAGCGAACGTGGAGATTACGAGCAATGAGTGAACTCCAGTTTTTCCCAGCCAATTGGACCCGGAAGTCTTCGGTCGTCCTCGCTTCCAGTGTCTTTATTCTCGGTGTCCTTCCGGCGTCCGCTCATACTCTCGAAAAGCATTTCAAGGTTGGTCCGCAGCCCGTCGTCACCATCAATAACCCCGACGGCAAGATCGTGGTTCGTGCCTGGACGAAATCGGAAGTCATGGTGGTTGCCGATCACGTCGCCGACAAGGCGGAGGTTGACGCGCAACAGTCCGGCAATCGCGTGGACCTGATGACCCACGCGCTTTCTGAGCCCGCTTCTCCCGATGATTTGAAGGCCGATCTCGAAATCAGCGTTCCCGAAGATGCCGAGCTTCAAATTCATAACGACGCCGGAGAAGTAAACGTCCTCGACGTCCTGGGCGATATGACGGTCGAGACCATCGCTGCCGGTGTCGATGTAGAAGACGCCGCCGGATACCTCACGGTCAAGACCGTGGGCGGCTCGTTCCAGTGTGTGCGTTGCGCCGGCCGCGTGGAAGCCAGTTCCATCACCGGCAGCTTCCGCTTTCTCGATCTTCGCAGTTATCTGGTCCGCGCGCAGACTTCCAAGGGCGATATCTTCTTCACCGGCGAGTTTCTGCCGAATGGTGATTACAAGCTGAAGAACTACAGCGGCACAATCGAAGTCCACTTCAAGCCCGGCGATTCCTTTGACCTCAGCGCCACATCCGTCAAGGGCAAGGTCAACAACGAAGCAAAGCTCGTCCCGCCGGACCATCCCCAGCATTACATGCCCAAGTTCGGCAATGCGCTGTTCGGCACTTTCAACGCCGCCGGGCGCGCCCGCGTCGAACTCTCTTCCTTCGATGGTACAATCAACATCCTGAAGCAGAATTGATCGCGCCTTTTCCGAGTCGCGCTTCAGGACATTCATGAAAATCGATTCGCGCGCGTACCGCTTGGTGTGCCTTACGGGTTTCATGGGCGCCGGAAAATCTACCGTGGCCCGCCTCCTCGCGCGCCAGACCGGATGGGAACACATCGACCTCGACAAGCGCATCGTTGACGCCACCGGCAGCACGATCCCCGAGATTTTTTCGCGCAGCGGAGAGCCCGCCTTCCGCCGCATTGAGACGGAGCAACTGGCGCGCGTTCTCGGAGAGACCGCCGAGGCAGGGAAACGCCGCGTCTTGTCTCTCGGCGGCGGAACGACGGTCCAACCCCAGAATCGCGAACTCCTCCGCGAATACCAGGCGACTTCGATTTGGCTCGATTGCGACATTGATGAGCTTCTCCGCCGCTGCGCCCAAATCACCGACCGCCCGCTCTTTCGCGACGAAGCTGCATTCCGCGCTCTCTTCGAGCAGCGCCTCCCTGTCTACCGCCTGGCCGATTTTCGCGTCGAAAGTGGCGTCGAACCCGAACGCGTCGTCGAGCAGATACTCTTGCTCGGCATTTTCCCAAAGGTGACCGTATGACCTCCATCTCTCACGCGCGGCGGCGGCGCGCGCGCGGTCGATTTCTCGCGCCGTTTGTAGCCGCATTTTGCCTTTCTTCTCTCGTCTCACTTACTTCCCTCGGCCGTGAAAAATCAGAAAACGGTCTTGCCTCAGACAAAGGGAAGCTCCGCATCCTCGTCAACGGCATGCAGGCCGGCGAGGAGGAGTACGACATTTCGCAGGGCGGTGGCGGCTGGGTCGCGCATGGCAGTTCGCAGTTGCAGACCGCGCAGGGCACAGAGAAGGTCTCCGGTACGCTTTCCCTCCGCGACGACGGCACGCCGATCCACTATGAGTGGAACACGCAAGGAGCCAAGAGGGCTTCCTCCACCGTCGATTTCAACGGAACATCCGTGACCGCAGAGCTTCACCTCGAGGGTATGCGCCCGTATACCCAGCAATTCACCTTCAATTCCCCTCGCATTTTGGTTCTCGACAACAATCTCTATCATCAGTACGACATCGTCGCTCGCCTCTACAACTGGGAAAAGAAAGGCCCGCAGACGTTCTCCGTGCTTGTGCCGCAGGAGATGACCCCCGGCTCGATCACCGTCGACTCCGTCGGCAAGCAGGATTTCAACGGCAAAAACTGTGATGAATTGGTGGTGAAAACGGAAGACCTCATGGTCAACGTCTATGTCGATGGCCCGCGCCTCATCGGTATCGTCGTGCCTGCCTCCGCCGTGGAAATTCTTCGCGAATAGCTTCGTGAAAAAGAAAAAGCCTGGGCGCGCACCCAGGCTTTCTCCTTTCTATCAAAGAGATTGCTCTTCGCTTACATCTGTGCCCGCCGGATGATCTGCGAATTCGTTGCGGGCTGTGGCTTTTCCACTTCCACGGTCAGGTTCACAGGGCTGCCCTTTCGTACCACACCCAATTGCACGGCCTTTTGACTCGCGTTGCTCCGCAATTGCTCGCGCAAATCCCAGAGCGTTTTCACTTCCTTCCCGTTAACGCTTGTGATCACGTCGCCGGCCTTCAATCCGGCTTTCGCCGCCGGCGTTCCTTCATTGACGCTCCGCACCAGAATTCCGCTGTCTTGCGGCGCGTTGAAATAGGCGCCCAATTGCCCGCTCAAATCCTCCGCTTCAATTCCCAACCGCGGCGTCGTGCGGTCAAAGGCGTCTGGACCAAACGCAAAAAACCGGGCATCCGGGCCCGGCCCCGAAAGCCAGTACGAATTCCCCGTGTCCCGCATCGCTCCCCGAACGCTTCGCTCCTGCGCGGCCGCGCGGTCCCCCAACTGGACTGTCAGAGTTTGCAACGTACCATCTCGAGAAATCGTCATGCTCACGCTGCGTCCGGGCGGCGTTTCGCGCACCAGTCGCCGGAATTGCAGCGTTCCCTCCACCACCTGTCCGTCGTATTCTGTGATGACGTCGTCTTCCTTCAGGCCCGCTTTGGCCGCAGGGCCGTCGGGTTCCACTCCCTGCACCACCACGCCCTTGACCGTCTTTAATTTCAGGTCCTTTGCGTTCTGCGATGTCACTTCCTGGATTTCAATGCCCAGCCACCCGCTGTCGTCCTCATCCCCCATGACCATTTCCATCGGGGGCATGGCTTCCGCCTGGTTTTGGATCGCGACGGCCTGTTGCTCCGCTTGCGCGGCAAGCGCGTGCGCGCGTCCTCCGAGTTCCTCTGCCCGCGTTTCCAGCGCAGCTTTCTCGCTGGCAAACTCTTCGCTGAACGCTTTCAGCTTTGCGAGGTCCCCTTCGCTCATGAAGTTTCCATTCGCAATTTCGTCCTGCAGCCCCGCGAGATGCTCCTGCAGGCTCTGTTGCAAATTACGTGCGTCCAGTGCAATTTGTTCCGCAGAATCTTGCAAATCGGCCTGCTGCCCTGCGGAGGCTGATTTGCCTGAGCTTTTTGTCTGGGCGTTTGGCGTTGTCGCCTTCGTGGAGGGATTCTGAGTCTGAGCGTGCAAGTCCGTCGGGACTATGCCCGCCAGGAGGAGTCCGGCGCATAGGCACACGAGGGCACTGTATTTGGGCTTTCTCATTTGTCCATTCTCCTTCGCTCTTGAATTCGCCCCGTTAAACGCCTGGCCGCTGCAACACCAGTCGAATTCCGCCGTTCACTGTGCGGACGGAGATATTTCCTCCGCCCGTCCCCAGCTTGGCGAGAAATGTATGGGAGGCAGGGGTGCCGGCCGCCGACGTCATCGGCAGGTCGGACGTCAAGTCCCCGTTCATGCTCAGCACCTTCACGTTCGCGCGCCCATCCGATGGCAGCCCGAGCACCACCGAGCCGTTCACCGTCTCGATGTTCATCGGCCCGCCGTCCAGCAGTCGCCGCAATTCCAGATGAAGATCCCCGTTCGTGGTTTTCGCATTGAAGCGGCCCGAGCTGTTGAGCACTTCCACGTTTCCGTTCACCGACCGCAAATCTCCGGAGCCTTCTACTCCGCGGACCAGCACGCTTCCATTCACTGTCTCGACGCTGCCGAGAAGCACTCGGTACGGAACATGCACCCGGTACTCCACGGCGACGTCCGCCCCCTGCCCTTTTGGATAGCGCGTGTGCACTGCGACCTGCCCCGGCCCGCTGTCGACTTCGATTTTCACCTGATCAACACTTTGATCGTCGGTCTCGCTCGATTTCACGGCGCTCACTTCCACCTCATCGCGGTCCCATCCCTCCACCCGCACCGATCCGTTCACATTTTCGAGCAGAAAGCTCCCGCCCGGATTCAGCGGCACGATTTTGTGGAACATCTCGTTCGTCGCACCGAACGAAGCTGGCGCAAGCACTAGCATGGATGCCGCTAACGCCGCGGCGCCTGCCATTCCAAGAGCCGCAAACCATGAGCCCCTTGTCCCCACGCTGGATTCACTCTTCATCGCACCCCCTCGATGGGCAATCCATCTTGCTCAATCGTTCTGCTTTCCCAGGCACCCGGTTGCCCTTGACCACTCCGAACTTGTTTCACCCCGTGGCGCAAAGCCGCATGCGACGATTGCGCTTTCAAAGGCTCACTTCGTCGAACTGTCCGGATCATCCGGCTGAAACTGCTCGAACTGCTGAATCTGCAATTGCAGCTTCTGTTCCAGTTGCTGCATTTGCTGCTTGTAAATCTGCATCTGCTTTGAAGAATCGCTGGCGATTAGGCGGATATTTCCCGCCACGGTGCGCAGGCGCAGCATTTCGCCGCCGCCGTTGAGCGCGCCTTCCGCCCGCACCATCTGTGCTCCGTTGCCCGTGTCGCCGTAATTCACCTTGATCGGGAGGGCCGGATCGACAATCAGCCGGTGCCTCTCGCCCAATTGAATCTCCGCGTCAATCGTGGCCGATAGTTCCGTCGGCAGATACACCACGATGTCTCCATCCTTCGATTGCAAATCGCACGTATGCCGTGCGCTCGCGGGCCTCACGATCCACGCTGTGATCCCCCCGGCTTCCGTCCACGCTTTCACCGAATTGTCCACTCGTGTCAGGTAAATACTGCCATTTCCCGTTTGCAGGTTCGTCGGGCCCGTCAGGTGAACCACGCGGATGCCACCGCCGCCCGTCTTTGCGCGCACCAGCCCTTGCGCTTCGCCCACATCAATCTGCCCGCCCTGTGTCTCGGCGATCAATTCTCCCCCGGCGTGCTCCACGGTCACGTTTCCCCCGCCGGTATCGAGCCGCGCCGTTCCGCCCACAGACGCCACGCGAATGTGCCCGCCGTTTGTGTGCAGCCACGCGCTTCCAGAAACATCTCCTGCGGTGATGTGCCCGCCGCCCGTTTCTGCCACCAATTCGCCACCTACGTTCTTCACGGAAATGTGCCCGCCATCCGTATGCAGATGGGCCGATCCGGAAATGTTGCCGGTAATCAAATTTCCACCCGCAGTGTTCAGCGACACGCGCCCGTGCACGTCATCCACCTGGATGCTTCCGCCGCCGGTTGTGATGTCCAGGTCGATATCCTGCGGCACGCTCAACTCGAGGGTCACCCAGAGCCGCCCTCCAGGCCTCTGCCTTCCCGCGTCTCCGTGCAGGCGGATTTCGTCGCGCGATTGCGCTTGCGTGATATGAAATTGGTCGAGCAGTTGCTTTGCGTCTTGTTGCACCGCATCTGCTTCCAGGTGCACTCGATAATCTATTTCTCCCGAGTCTTGCGTGTGAACGATCACGTTGCCGAGGTCCGTCGTCAGTTGCAACGTTTCGCCGTCATGCGCCGGCACGCTCCCAGAGAAGTCCGAAGTCATGCGCGAGAGCCGCCTGTCGTGATCGCGGTTCGCCGCGAACACCAGTCCTGCGCATGCGAAAAGAAGTAGGGAGGCAGTTGCCGTGGCGGGGAAATTTCCGTGGGACCAGAATTTGCTGAAAGGATGTATCGGCGCTTCTTGTTGCGTCTGCGCCCGTTCCATCCGTCTCCCGCGCATGATCAGAATTTCTCGCGCGGCCCGAGATCGCGGATCGCCGCCGCGCTCTGCAGCCGGATGTACGTGTTCGGATCTTTCTGCATGCGGTCGCGAAGCACCGCCAGCATGTGATCGTCGGAGGAAACCTGGCCTTTCGCTGCCATCTCGCGCAGAGCGTTGATCGCCTCCACGCGCACGCCGGGATTCTGGTCGTCCACCAGCGCATCGAGCAATGTCTGCCGCACCAGATCCTGCGGCTCGGCGCCATTCAGGGCTTCAAGCGCCTTCAGCCGCACCGCCGCATTCGGATCGCTGTGCACCGCGTGGCACAATCCCGACCTCACATCCGGATCGTTGTTCCTCACGCGCAGCAAATCCACCGCATCCAGCCGCGCATCCGGGTCGGAGCTTTGTCCGTTCGCCAGAATGTGCAGCAGCACGCGCTTGATGTTGTCGTTGTCGACCGTTCCTTGTAGCGGCTCCTGCGACTTCAGTTGCAGTTCCACTTGAGGAGGTTCGTCGCCATCCGACGGAATCACGCGAATCCCCGCCACATCCGCCGTATGCAGATCCAGGTCCCGCGCCGGCGAATCTGTAGTCGAAGTCAATCCCGCATTCGTCGCGCCGCTAATCACCGGCTGTGTGAATCCGCCGCTTGCAACGCTTCCTGCATCGCCATTGTTTGTCCCGTGACGCAGCGCCGCGATTCTCGGCCCCACCATTCCCACGCCGAATCCCAGCATCAGCAGCAGCGCCGCGCTCCACGCCGGCTGAGGATTCAGCCAATTCTCAGGCAGAATTCTTCCCAGCGCTCGTCCGAGCCAGCCGCGTTCTTCTTCGCGGTCAAGTGCATCCACCAATCCGTTCCGGCAGCTCGCCAGCAAAACGCTGTCCGGCTCTTGCCGCCTCTCCGCAAATGCCGCGAGCATCTGGTTTTGCTCGGCCCACTCCGCCGCGCATTCCGCGCACTTCGCCAGGTGCTCTCTTACGCGCCCGCGCTCGTTTTCTTCGAGCTCGCCGGCCGCGTATAGCACCAGCAGCGGGCCAAACTCCTCGCAGGCTCCGCCGCTCTCCATTTTTTTCGGGTAAGACTCCATCCGCTCCACCTTCGGAGTTTCTTTCCGCCGCCTCAACGAACAGGACCGAGCGATGCTCGCAATTTTCTCGTCGCTCGAAACAGCGAGTTCTTTACTGTCTCTTCGGAAGTTCCCAACATGTCGCCGATCGCCCGCAACCGCAAGCCTTCATAGTGCTTCATCTCGAACACCAGCCGCTCTCTCGGTGAAAGCTTCAACAAAGCCTTCTCAATATGCTGCCCCAGTTCCTGCCCAAGCAAGCTCTTTTCGGGATTCGCACCTGGCCTCGATTCCGCTTGCCGGTCGAAGAAATCTCGTGTCATTCCTTCTGAGTCCTCTATCGCCGGCGCCTGATCTTCTCTCCGGCTCGAGCGCCGCCGCAAATGATCGAGCGCCACGTTCGTCACAATCCGGTAAAGCCAGGTATAGAAACTGCATTCAAACCGGAACCGGTACATGTTTCGGTAAACGCGCAAAAAGCTTTCCTGATACACATCCCGCGCGTCTTCCGGCCGGTGAACCAGGTTCAATGCCAGGCGCAGCACCTCGCGGTCGTACCGCCGCACCAACTCCTCGAAAGCCACGCGGTCTCCTGCCTGCACCTTTCGGACGAGCCCATGCTCCTCCGCCGCCTTCAACGCTGCCTGGCTCGCCTCTCTTTCGAGAGCGACGCTCATCCCCATTGTGTCTCTCGGTGCCGGGACCTTTTCGTCCTGTCCCTCTTGGGGCAGGAATCCTCCGCATTTCCCAGCGTTTAGCCTTTCTGCGGCCTTCAAGGGGATAGACGGCTCGGGCGGGTGCTGGTGAGCACCCTCGAACGTCCATTTCCCACTATCGGACATCTGCGGCAAGACCGCCCTCCTTATCTCGATGCATACTTCCCATATCTCATTGTATTAAATGGCCTTAGCAAAGTCTCACACGAACTTCCTGCTCGTCCGTGCGTACACTCCAATTACGAGTTTTCCACAAGATAGTTTCAATGCAAGGAAGGAACCAACTACAGGCTAGAACCGAGCCGGATTAGTCCGTAGACCGCTGCGCATACCGCGAAATCAACCAAAGTTCCCCAGTCCACTGAGAAATTCGTGTGCCGCAGCGCGTCCGGCAGGTGTGGGGACAGCGAGAAGTAATAAATCGCGTTACCAATCAGAATTGCAGCCAGATATTCCAGCCAGCGCCGCAGCGTCACTCCCAGGAATTTTCGCGACATCTTCCCGGTAACGCGCGTCATTTCCGACATAGCCACACTATAGGTCATTGCCCCGCCATGCGACAATGCACATGATGGTCCCTCCAGTCTTCCCCTCGCTCGCCCCTTTTGCTTCGATGGCATAAAGAGATATAAACACATCTGGCGATGCACATATTCCCGGTTCCCGCACTCGCCTCTTTCGCTCCGTCCATGACCGTCTCTCTTTCCAGCCCGGTAAAATACCTTCGCGGTGTCGGCCCGCAGCGCTCCCTGCTTCTCGAGGAGCGCGGCATTTCGACCGTCGCCGACCTGCTCGCCTATCTCCCTTTCCGCTACGAGGACCGCATCCGTTTCACTCCCATCGCCGACGCCCAACCCGGGCAGACCTACACCATCCTTGCCGAAGTTGCACCCGGCGGCGGCAGCACCGTCCGTTTTCGCGGTCGCAGCGCCATCTTTCACGTCAAATTGCAGGATGCTTCCGGCTCCCTGCACGCCCGCTTTTTTCACGGCAGTTATCTCGAAGGACGGCTCAAGGAGGGCCAGCGTCTTGTCGTCCACGGCAAGATCGACGTCGATCCCTATCGCCCCGCGCGCCTCGAAATGGTCAATCCGCAGATAGAATTGATCGGCGGCGACGACGCTCCCGCCGATTCCACCGAAGTCGGGCGAATCATTCCTGTCTACGAAGCCGTCGGAAAAATCAGCTCGCGCATGTTCCGCCGCATTCTCTACGGCGTGCTCATGAATCTCGACCCCAGCATTCCTGATCCGATTCCTCCAGAAATCCGCGAGCGCTACCGCTTCCCCTCCCGCCGCGACGCTCTTCTCGCCGTCCACTTTCCCGCAAAGGACGAAAATCTCGATCTGCTCAACAGCTTTCGCAGCCCTGCGCAAATCCGCCTGATCTTCGAAGAATTTTTCTATTATCAGCTCGCGCTCGCCCTCCGCCGTCTTCGCGAACACCGCCGCCGCGGTATCGCTTTGCAGGTCCGCGAGCCGAAAATTCGCGAGGCCCTCAAGCGCATCCTTCCCTTCAAACCGACTGCCGCGCAAAAGCGCGTCCTCGCCGAAATCGCCTCCGATCTCGAACGTCCCTATCCGATGAATCGCCTTCTCGAAGGCGACGTCGGCAGCGGCAAAACCATCGTGGCATTCGAAGCCGCCACGATTGCCATCGAAAATGGCTGCCAGGTCGCTCTCATGGCGCCCACGGAAATTCTCGCCGCGCAGCATTTTCTTTCGGCACGCCGCATTTTTCAGACCGTGGGCTATTCCGCAGAGCTGCTCGTCAGCGGCCAGAAGCGCGCCGAGCGCGAGCGATCCCTTGAACGCATCGCCAGCGGCGAAACACAACTCGTTGTCGGCACGCACGCTCTCATCGAGAATCCCGTCGCTTTTCATCGCCTGGGTCTCGTCATCATCGACGAGCAGCACCGCTTCGGCGTTCTTCAGCGCAAGCGGCTCATCGAAAAAGGCGAATTCCCCCACGTTCTCGTTATGACCGCCACGCCGATTCCCCGCACTCTCGCGCTCACGCTCTACGGCGATCTCGATCTTTCCGTCATCGACGAAATGCCGCCCGGCCGCACTCCCATCGAAACGCGCTGGACTCCGGATTCCCAGCTCGCGGGTGTCTGGCAGTTTCTGAAGCGCGAAATTTCGCACGGACGCCAGGCCTATGTGATTTATCCGGTCGTCGAAGAATCGAAGCAGGAGTTGAAAGCCGCCACTGCCGAATTCGAGCGCCTCTCGCGCGAAGTTTTTCCGGACCTGCGCCTGGGCCTTCTCCATGGCCGCTTGAAAAACGAAGAAAAGGAAACCGTGATGGAAAGTTTCCGCCGCAAGGAAACCCACATTCTCGTCGCCACCACGGTTGTCGAAGTCGGTGTCGATGTTCCCAACGCCACCGTCATGGTCATCGAGCACGCCGACCGCTTCGGCCTCGCGCAGCTCCATCAGCTTCGCGGACGCATCGGCCGCGGCCTGGAAAAATCCTACTGTATCCTCGTCGCCCCGAAATCTATTAAGGGCGAAGCGAAGGAGCGCCTTGAAACGATGGTCGCCACCTCCAACGGCTTCGAAATCGCCGAGCGCGATCTGAAGCTCCGCGGCCCCGGAGAATTTTTTGGCACGCGTCAGCATGGCGACGCTGCGTTTTCCGCCGCCCAGCCGCTCCGCGATCACGAGTTGCTCGAGCTTGCCCGGCGTGAAGCCTTCGCTCTCGCCGAAGACCCTGCACGCGCCGATCAAGTCATCGCCCAGCTCGAATCGCTCAGCCCCTCCTGGCGCGCGCGCTATCAACTCGCCGCCGTGGGCTGAAATTGGCGCGGCTCCAAGCTCGCTTTCGGAGGCCGGGGCCTGTCTGCCGACAGGGAGGCTTTAGCTGCAGCGCAACGCACGCGGCGCAGTCGCCAACCCCGCTTGCACGCACCAAGTCCCGGCGAATGCGATAAGCTCTAGCCATGCGCGTCATCGCTGGAAAATTTCGCAGCCGTCGCCTCAAGGGCCCGAAATCCCTTCGCCTTCGCCCCACGAGCGACCGTCTTCGCGAAACTCTCTTCAATATCATCGGCCCTGCCGTCGATGGTTCTCTCTTCGTCGACCTCTTCGCTGGCACCGGCGCCATCGGCATCGAAGCTCTCAGCCGCGGCGCTCGCGAAGTCTTCTTCGCTGAATCTCATGCCGCATCCGCAAACCTAATCCGCGAAAATCTCACTGCTCTGGACGTTCGCGAAGGTGCGCTTGTCATGGAGCATGACGCCCTCCGCGCTCTTGAAAATCTCGCCTCGCGTCACCTGCTAGCCGATTTCATCTTTCTCGATCCGCCTTACGCCGAAAGCGATGAGCATCTTCGCATCCTCGAATTTCTCGACTCTTCGCACCTCGTCGCCCCCTACGGCCTCGTCATCGTCGAGCACCACGGCAAGACCGCTCTTCCCGAACGCCTCGATCGCCTCGAACGCGTCCGCCTCCTCGAGCAAGGCGACGCTTCGCTCAGCTTTTATCGCCTGGCAGCCGCCGCTTGACGGCCGGCATCCCACCCCAAGGTATAATGGTCGAACCCATGCCGCCTGTTGCCGCACCTGAGCCTCGCTCGGAGCCCGCTTTCGAGCTCCCCGTACACGCTCGTCTGCCGCGCCTCGATCTGGCTGTCGATTGGGGCTCTCCCTGGGACGAATTTCGTTCGAGCATTCACGATTTCTTCCGCGGCGCGCCCGCTCCCAAATATGAAGACCTTCCTGCCGATTCCGACCTGCGCGTCGATTGGGTTCGCGACAAATTCTCCGTCCGCTCCTTTATCGCCGCTTGCCTCTGGCACGTAGCCGCCGTTGGTCTTCTCCTGTTGCCCATTTGGGGATTTCTTCCGAAGCCGGATCAGACTCTTCCGACTCCTCACATCGAACTCACCTACATTCCACCCGATGCCGACCTTCCAAAAATTTCACTCCCTCTGCCTCGCGAAAAGTCCAAACCTGCCTCCACAGATTCGAAGCCCGTTGCCTCGCGTGGCGCCGATACGTTCCACCCGCGTCAGACGATCCTTTCCGAGCCCGTGCGCGTCACCCATCCGCGCCAGACGCTGATCCAGCCTGCTGCTCCGATGACCCCTCCGAAAATCGACGTGCCGCTTCCCAACATTGTCCAGTGGTCTGATTCTCCCGCTCCCCCCAAGCCGCGTCTTCATTTCACGCCCTCTGTTTCCGCGCCTCAAATGAGGCATCGCATCGTTCGCAACCTCGATGCTCCCGAAATTCCCAACAGCCCGCAAACTCCCGGCGAGCTGAATATCGCGCCGGCGCCAGTGATCAATCCCGCTCCTCGCTTGGCCCTCGCACCGATGGCTGCTGCCAAAGCCTCCGAGCGCCGCGCGGAAAAAAATCTCGCCGCGCCCGCAGCTCCGGAAATTTCTGCAGACGCTTCTTCCAATTCCGACCTGCCTTCTATCGTCGCTTTGTCCGCATCTCCCGCTCCTCCGGCCCCGGTTGTCGAAGTCCCGCGCGGAAATCTTGCCGCGCGCATTTCCGCATCGCCGGAAGGCGGTCACTCGGGGTCGCCAGGCGGCAATCCTTCCGCGCCGCCTTCTCGCGGAAATTCTTCGGGGCACGGCGCGGAGGGAAATTCCGATATAGGAGGAGGCGGAGGAAGAAATGCGAATCTCCCCGCAGCCGTCAGCATAAGCGGGGCAAGCGGCCACGGCACCGGAGGAGGCATTGCACCGTCTCACAGCGGTTTGATCCTTCGTCCCATGGGAGGAATTGCGGAACGACCCGAGCCTGCCACTCCGAAAGGGCCCGCCGACATTGCTCATCTCAACCCCAGCATGGCTCCCGAAACTTTGCTCTCTGGCAAGCAGATCTATACGCTGCATGTCGATCTGCCCAATTTCACGAGCATCAGCGGAAGCTGGATCATCCATTTCGCTCAGCTCGACGAGAATCAACCGATCTATCGTTCGCAACCACCGCTCGCAGTTCCCGAGCCGATCCTCAAAGTCGATCCGGAGTATCCGCCCGACGCCATCAAAAAACATATCGATGGCGAAGTCGTCCTCTACGCAATCATTCGCAAGGACGGCACGGTGAGCGACATTCAGTTCGTAAGGAGAGTTGACCCGGAGGTGGATTCAAAAGCAGCCGAGGCGTTCGCCAAGTGGAAATTCAGGCCGGGCTCGCGCAGCGGCGTTCCCGTCGAAATCGAAGCCATCGTCCACATCCCGTTCTTCTATCGCAAACCCGACGAGTAGAGGCTATCTGGCTTTTTGAAATTCTCGTTTTCCTGCCATCGCACAACGGGCTTTCTTCCCGCAGCTCTGAGCGCCGAAGGCGCGACACATCGGAAGGCGTTTCTAGCAGGATTTTTCCCTTCTTCTTTTCCTGCTTCCTTGCCTCTTCCCCTCACACCACCGAAAGCACCTTCACCAGTTTGTTTACGTCCTCGGATGTGTTGTGAAGAAACGGCGCGATTCGCAGCGCGCCCTCGCGCAGGCTCACAATCACTCCCGCCTCGCGCAATTTCTGATACAGCGCCCGGTTCTCTTCCGCTTTTCGTGCGGAAATGCAGACAAACGGCCCGCGCCGCTCCTTCTCAAGCGGCGACACCAGGCCACACCGGTCACGTGGCAGCCGCTCCACCACTTCCTGCACCAGTTCTTCTCTGTGCTGCGAGATCGCGTCGATTCCGATCTGCAGCAGAAAATCGAGTGCGGCGTCCCACGCCATCAGTTGGGTGAAGCTTGCTGTTTCCGCCGTATCCCACCGGCGCGCTCCCGGCGTGAGCCTCATTCCTTCCATCGGCAGCGTGTCGAATTTTCGCGAGCCTTCCACAGCCATCCAGTACGCCGCTCCGAGTGACAATTGCTCGATGCGTTCGCGCTTCACCCAGAAATATCCCGTTCCGTACGGTCCGAGCAGCCATTTGTATCCGCTGCCCACCGCAAAATCGGCTCCCGTCTCGCGAATCGACGCGGGAATCGCTCCCGCCGCCTGTGTAATGTCGAGCAGCAGCAGCGCTCCCGCGGCGTGGCATTTCTCTGCCAGCCGCGCCGCGTCGAGCCGCACACCATTGTCGAATCGCACCAGGCTCGCGGACACCAGTCGCGTTCGCGGCCCGATCTGCTCGATGTAATCCTCGGCGGTGGTGAATTTCCCGCGCGGCGAAATCACCTTCACGCGCAAGACTCCGGCTCTTTCGTAAGGCAGCCATGTGGCAAAGTGCGCCGGAAATTCTCTCTGCGCCACGATCACTTCGTCGCCAGACTGGAAATTCATGCCTGCCGCCACGTGGCACATGCCGGCGCTCGCCCCCGTCGTCACCGCGATTTCATCCGCATTTGCGCCGATCATCCTCGCCGTTTTTTCGCGGATGCGGTCCGGCAAATCGAAATACATATCCTCCGGCAGCGTGTGTGGCAGTTTTTTCCACTCCATGCCCGCTTGCGCCGCCTTCGCGGAAACGCGCAGCATCGGCCCTTGATTCGCCGAGTTCAGATACGCGACGCCTTCAAAATCAAAAAATTCCTTCCGGTAATCGCCGCCCACGTTTGTATCCTCGATTGGATCGAATTGAAAAAATCTTGCGAAGGAAAAATCTAAAAGTGCGCGCGCAATTCGCGGAAGCTCGTCAGGATTAGCAGCTTTCCATTTCCGCTTTCGAGTTCCGCTTTTTCCAGTTCCCACGTCGCCGAATGCGGAATAAAAACGGCGTTCAATCCCGCCTGCAATGCGGGATTGATGTCGCTGCGCGGGCTATTGCCTACCATCCATCCGTGCGTCTTCACAATCTTGAACTGTTCCACCATGCGGTCGTAAGTGGATGATTCTTTTTCCAGAACGATTTCGATGTGATCGAAATACGATTGCAGCCCGGAGCGCTCCACCTTTGCCGCCTGTTCCGCCTGCTCGCCCTTGGTCAGCAAAATCAGACGGTGATGTTTCGAAAGGTACGCAAGCGTCTCCGGCACGCCGTCCAGGATGTGCGGCGGCGTCGATTCGAGTTCCGTCACCAGCCGTTCGATCTCCTGCATCAGCTCCCGCTTCGCCGCATTCCCCGCCAGCTTCATGTACGTCTCTTCGAGCGAGCGGCGGAAGCTCTTCACGCCGTAGCCGTGCTGGCGGATATTGCGCCGTTCCGTTTCGTTCAGAATGTGGCGGATATATTCACGCGTGTAACCGAGATGTTCGAGCTGGCCGATGAAATGTTCGATCGACTTCTCGAAGAAGATGTTGTTCTCCCAGAGCGTGTCGTCGGCATCGATCAGCAGCGTGTTTCGCGCCATTTCTTGATTGTCCTCATTTGCGAAAACAAATTTCGTCTCGCCGCGTGTTCACGAGGCTTTGCGCGCGCCCGCCACGAGCTGCTCCAGAATTGCACGCGCCGCCTTCTGCAGCTCGCCGAACTTCGTCAGATATTCCTGGAACTCGCGGTTCAGTTCGATTGCCGTCTGCGCTTCGAGTTTGTTGCGCAGAATCATATCGCGCAAATGAACGGGATGAGGCAGCACGGCGTCGTCGCGTAATTCTTCGAGCGCGGTCACCGGTTCGTAGTGATACATGTTCCCCTCCGCTGGGGCGGACCCAAACTCATTCTACATTTTTTCGCGGAGCGCGTCAGGCGGCAGCGGGAGGCAAAAATTCGTAGCGTTCGATCCGCGCGGCGATTCCCCGCCGGCCGTTCTGAGGCTCGACGCGAAGCACGCGGGCGTAGCAGCGGATGTGAACGTCACCGGCCAGCGTGATTTGCTGCGGCAGCGTCAGCACGAACTCGATCGGGCTTCCATTCTCGACGGGCGCCTCAATCAAAAAGTACAGCCCGCGAAAACTCACGTCGCGGGTTTCTCCGCCTTTTTCCGTCACTCCGGAATCTCCGGAAAAACGCACTTTCAACGGCAGAGTCATGGAAAAGCGCCGAGCGGCGCGGCGTTCGATCGACCCGTCCATGCACCCTCCTGTGAGTCCGTCTGTTGACCGAAACCTACACTGCTTCCCGTTGCGGCGCAATCTCTTTTCCCGGCGCGCTTCGCCGGTTTTTCGCCGCTCTTTGTTGACCTAGCTCTCCGGCGCAGCTAGGATGATGCGCCATGGGTTCCCCGGGCCTCCTGGACGAAAGACGAAAACATCCCCGCGCGCAACTCCGGATTCCCGTCCGCATTCGCTGGCGCGGCCCGATGGGAATGCGCCTCGAAGTGGCGCGAGCTGTGGACGTGTGCCGCAACGGGCTTCTCGTCGAGCGTAGCGCGCCGTGCGAAGTTCGTTCGCAGGTGTGGGTGGTGAGTCCTTTTGATCCCCGCGCGGGGATGCAGCCGGAAACGCCGGGGCGCATCGCGCGTGTTGAACGCCTCAACTGCGGGCCGTGGCGTGTGGGCATCGCCTTCGATCCCACGGCGTCGAGCGCGAACCGGCCCGACGGACTCGAGCGGCGCCGCCATCCGCGTGTTGCGTTTGCATTGCCGGTTTTCGTGCGCCCCTGCGATTCGCCCTGGCCTGAGGAATCGATGACCAAAAACATCTCCGCGGGCGGCGCCATGTTTTGCACCGCGCGCATTTTTGCGCGCGGTGATTCCTTGCTGGCCAGGATCCCCTGGGGAGACTGGGAGCGCGAAAGCGAGCTGCAAGGCCGAGTGGTGCGCGTCGAGCCGCACGAAATTCTTCCCGGCCCTTCGCCTCTCTCCGATCCCGATTTGCGCACGAGCGCCATGCTCACCACCGTCGCCGTGCAGTGGATCCGCCAGCCGAAGCGGTAGCGGCGCAAACGGAAGCCCGCCTTGCGCTCACCACTCCATTCGCTACACTGAATCCTTCGAACATGGCCGACATTTATCACCGCAGTTTCTTCCTCGACGGGCCTGCGGGGCGCCTCGAAGCACTGCTTTGGACAGTCGCCGATGCTTCTCCGAAAATGGCTGCGGTTGTCTGCCATCCACACCCGCTGTTTGGCGGGACCATGCACAACAAGGTCGTCTACCAGGCGGCGAAGACGCTTCAGCGCTGCGGCCTTCCGGTGCTGCGCTTCAATTTTCGAGGCGTGGGATTGAGCGAAGGAACGCACGATCGCGGGCGCGGCGAACAAGGAGACGTCGCCGCGGCGCTCGATTTCCTGGCGCGCGAATATGCGTCGATTCCTCTGCTGCTGGCGGGATTCAGCTTCGGCTCGCGCGTGGGACTGCGCGTGGGCTGCGCAGATGCGCGCGTGGCCGGCGTGATCGGACTTGGAATCCCGGTGGATGGCTCGAATTTCACTTACCTGCAAACGTGCGGCAAGCCGAAGCTCTTTGTGCAAGGCGGAAACGATCAATTCGGTTCGCGTGCGAACGTCGAAGCGGTATTCGCGACCTTGCCGGAACCGAAGAAACTTGTCTTCGTCGACGGCGTGGACCATTTTTTCGCAGGCCGGCTCGAAAAAGCAGGTGAAGCAATCGCGGCCTGGGTTGCCGAGCATTTTCCGCAGGCTGTCTCCTGCCCTTCCTCTGAATAAATTGTTTCAGGCGTGCGACTGAAATAATTTCAAAAACTGATCGCGCGGAGCCGGCTCGACAGCGACGAGCGACTGATTGGCTTCCACGTGGCGCGATTGGCTCATTCCCGCGAGCGCCGTGGTGACGCCTGGCGCGGAACGGGCGAATTGGAGAGCAAGAGCCGCGTCATTGGAAAGCCCGAGCGCGTCACGCATATACGCAGGCAGGTTGCGCGTCAATTGCCCTTGCAGCAAAGGAGCGCTCGTCAGAAGCGTGACGCCCTCCGCGCGAGCCGCCTGCACCATTGCCATCGTCTTTCCGCCGACGATTTGGTTCGCTCGGGTCAACGCCTCCGGCATCGCCAGATTGAATGGCAACTGCACGAAGCGGAAATGATGGCCCGCTCCGCCTGCCTCGCGTGCAGTCTCCCCCATCTTTTCGAGCGAAAGAAAACCGGGCGAGCCGGGATCCTCGCGAAAAGCGTTCCAAGTGGCCAGGCCGTAGGCGGCGATTTTTCCATCGCGCACGGCCGACTCGAGAAACTCAAACGCGGCGCCGATGCGCCTCTGAAATTCGTCCTTCGCGACTTCGCCGACCTGCGTCTCGGGATTGTGCAGGTAGAAAACGTCTATGGTTTCGACGCCGAGATTTTCGCGGCTGCGGTCCAATTGGTCCGCAAGATAGGACGGCGACATGCAGTGACAGCCGGCGGCAATATCGTCCGCGCGAAGCACGCCGCGCTCGACGTATTCGCGCTGAAAATACTCTTCAGGATCGGCGGGCATCTCGCCATCGGGCGAAAGAAATCCGGCCTTGGTGCAGACGACGATTTCCTCGCGAGAAAATCCTCCGGCAACCAGAGCGCGAAGCGCGGCGCCCGCCGAACGCTCGCTGCGCTGATGGCGGTAATTGATGGCGGAATCGATGACGTTGAAACCGCCGCGCACGGCGGCGGCAATCGATTGCGCGTAGGCGCGGTCGGTGGCTTCATCGGGTTCGCCGAGATAGGTGCCGATTCCAATCGAGGAGAAGACGAGCCCGCCGGGAATTTCGCGGAAATGCCCGGCAGCGGCGCGACCGTGGAAGCGGGCGGCGTAGCGAAGAGTTCCCTGCGGAGTCGCGCGTCCTTTGAGTTTCTCCTCGTGCCCGAGCGGCGTGGTCATGATGTCCTTTCGCGTGGCGCAGCGGGAAAACCCGGCGAAGTATACCAGAGGCTCTTTGGCACGTTGCCAGCGGTTCGCCGGGTCATGACATCTTCTCCGCCGGAATTTCTTCGCCGGCGCGCGGTCCGACGGTGTGTGTAGCAGAGATAAGGCCGCGCGCTTCGAAACGAAGTCCCGGCCAGACCTTCAGGAAAAAGATTCCGCCGATGATGGCCACCGCGCCGCCGATCGTAACCGTCCAAGGCGCACCGATGTGCTCCGCCATGAACCCGGCAAAAAGCGCGCCCATTGGCGCCATGCCCATGAACATCATCGTGTAGGCCGCCAACGCGCGGCCGCGCAAATTATCGGGCACCATCGTCTGAATCAGAGTGTTGCAACTGGCCATCTGGAGCATGACGCCATATCCGGCGGGGACAAGGAGCGCGCAGGAAAGCCAGAAATAGCGGGAAAGAGAAAACAACAGAAGGCTCAGGCCAAATCCGATGGCGGCGTACCCGACGAGGCGGCCCAGACCCTTGACACCGGAGCGAAGCGTGAGCGTCAAAGCGCCCAGCAGAGCGCCCACACCCGCGGAGCCCATCAGCAATCCCAGGCCGAGAGCGCCGCCGTGGAGAATGTCGCCGGCAAAGATCGGCATGAGAACCGAATACGGAATGGCAACGAAACTGACGAGGCCGATGAGCAGGAGAAGAGCGCGAATCGGCCTCGCGCGAAAGACGAAGCGGAAGCCTTCTGCAATGTGCTCGAAAGGCGAGGTCTCGATCACCATGCGCTGGCGGGGGCCAAGCTTCATCATCAGCAGGCCGGTGATGACCGCGATGTAGCTGACCGCATTGGCGAAGAAGCACCAGCCTTCGCCGACGCCCGCCACGATGATTCCGGCAATCGACGGGCCGATGACACGCGCGCCATTGAACATCGACGAGTTGAGAGCAATGGCGTTCATCAAGTCCTCGCGGCCCACCATTTCGACGAGAAACGACTGGCGCGCGGGAATGTCGAAACCATTGACGATGCCCATCAGCGCGGCAAGGACGATGACTTCCCAAACTTTTACGCGACCAGAAAGAGTGAGTCCGGCCAAGGTGAACGCAATCACCATGGAAGAGGCTTGCGTGGCGATGACGATTTTGTGGCGGCTGAAACGGTCTGCCACCATTCCGCCAATCGGCGCCATCAGGAAAACGGGAATCTGCCCGGCAAACGCGACAGTGCCGAGCAAGAGCGAGGAACCGGTGAGGCGATAGACGAGCCAGGCCTCGGCGATATTGTCCATCCAAGTGCCGATGAGGGAAATGAGCTGGCCGCTGAAGAAGAGCTGAAAATTGCGGTGCGCGAGGGCGCGAAACATCGATGAGACTCGCGATTTCGATACGGGGTTGGGGCCGGAAGACATTTTCGGATTCACTCGACCTTTCGTTTCGTTTTCATCTTAGGACGCGGCACTGCTGGCTCCGGATTCGCCGATGATGGAGGCGCAGCGGAAGATGGCGCGGCGTCGGGCGGCGCGTCACCCGCGAGCAAGCGCCCGCAGGCGCGGAGGATGCGGCGATAGGGCCAAGCGCCGTCACGGAAGAAGATCTCGCCTTCGCGAGGCTTGGAATAAAACCAGCGCGCGAGAAGCGCGAGGTGCTCGGGAAATTCGGGAGGGGCGCGGTGAAGAGCAAATCTTTCGCGCCATTCGAGCGGGGCGGAGACGGCAGCGTCAGCAGCTTTCTCTGCCGAAGAAGCGGGCTCGAGTTCTCCGCGAAGCAAGGTTTCGACGGAGCGCGGGCCGCTTGAAATCTCGGCAAAACGCAGACAAATGGGCGGCGAAAAAATTCCGGCGCGCAGAGGAAATACAAGAACGGTTTTTTCTTCGGCGGCGCGGGTGAGAATGACGGCGTCGAGACGGTCGATGCGGTGCACCAGCTCCGGCAGGCCGCGAACGGCACCCTCGACTTTCTCGATGCGTTTGTGAAGAGCGGCGGCACGCTCGAAATCGAGCGATTCACTGGCGGCTTCGCGATCGCGCTCGAGCGATTCGAGAAGCGAGGCTCCGGAGGTGGCAAGCGCCTCGACCATGCGGGCGGCTTCGGCAGCGTATTCCTCCTGGGTGCAACCCGCGAAGCAGGGAGCAAGGCACATCTTCATTTCCGAATAGATGCAACCGGGAAAGGAGGGATCGCGGCGGATCTTGATCTGGCAGCGGCGCGTCTTGAAAAGATCGAGAAAGCCTTCGGCAAATCCTTCGGCGATGCGGCGCGATGGAAAGGGACCGAAATAGAATCCGCCGTCGCCGCGAATGCGGCGGGTGACGTAACAGCGCGGATAGTCGTTGCCGAGATTGACTTTCAAGAGCGCGGGCGGGCGAAGGCGTAGGAGATCGCGGTAACGGCGTGGAAAATCGAGTTTGGCTTGTGCGTACATGGCCAGCAACTGCTCGAATTTCGAGCCGGTGACGCGATAGTCGATGCGCGCGGCGACTTCGCGAAGATTCAGGCGGCGCGAGCCGGGCTCGGGAGGATTCAGGAGGCGTTCGGCGGCGCGGCGAAGGTCAGCGGTGCGAATGAGGTAGGGTTCGGCGGCCGGATCGCGCATGGAAATGCGGAGGACGCCCGGACGTGAAGGGAGCGCGGCGAAGAATGAGGCGTCGCTTGCGGGGTCGAATGGCAGGCCGGAATCGAGGGGAAGCATAGGGACAAGAATACACTGCGGAGCGGATGGACGTGAGGAAACCGGGGCGAAAGGCGAAAGGAGGGGGCGCGGAAATTGTTGCGAACCGGAAAAGGCGCGATCGTTTGTTTTGAGTGAGTTACGCCGATTCCGGTTTTTAAGTGTGTTGCGAACCGGAGGGCACGAATTGGCGGGAGGGAGCCGGAGCGGGAGGGGCCGACGGTCGCGTAAGGAGTTACGAAAACAGTGCCTCGAGAAAGAGTCCGGCAGGGACGAATCGGAGAATCACACGACGGGCTCGGTGCCCCGGAGGAAGGCTGGACCGAGCCTTTGGGCGGCATACATTACTCGGGCGACGGTAGCACGATTGAGGCGGCGGACCACGGGGCAAAAGGTACAGAAAAGGGACAAGGCATAGGATTCGACGAGGGAACAGGACAGAGAAAAGGACACGTTTGATGGGCTGGACGGAAGGCAAGAAGGACAGGTGGAGAGAAGAATTTGAAATTTGAGATTTCAGACGAAAGACAACGGCAATGGAAAAAAGCAAAGCGGCGACGACTCACCGCGCTCTTAAAAATGCAAGGCAGATTCCTTGGGATGCGCGCTGCACATCCCGAGGGATGACAATGCCGGGAGATGGAGAAGAAGCGGGATGTCAGCAGAGCCCTTTCAAATTTGAAAGCAGCAAGGATAACGGCGAAATCAGAACGCTGATTCGTCGGCGGACGGGCCGTAAATCGACGGGACGGCAACGTCGTTGAGGCGCAAATAGACGCCGAGCTGAGCGCGATGGTGAATCGAGTGATTCAGAACGAAGCTGCGGAGAACTGCGATTCGCGGGAGAGTCATGAGAGTCTGGCCGCCCTTGAGAAGCGACCAGGGCTTCATGAACTGCTCATCGGACGCAGCGGCAATGGCGGCGCGGGCATCGGCGACATTTTTGTCGAAATCTTCGAGAAGTTTCTTGCGCGTGGTCATGGCGTTGACGGGGCGGGGAGGAGCGCCGAGAGGGGCGATATCGATGGAGTCTTGCTGGAGGCCCATGACCGCCCATGTGGGAAGCTCGGCAAGATGGCCAGCGAGGCGGCCGAGCTTCATGGACTTGGCGTGCGGCTGCCAGTCGGGTTTGCCTTCCGGAACGCGCTCAAGAGTTTTGCGGGTGGCAGACATTTCATAATCAAACTCGGGAAGAATCGTCTCACGAATGGCCATAGGCGTCTCCTGGAATGGGCGAATCGAGACGATATTCTACCGCAGATGCGGGGGGAAAATGGAAGGCCCGCGCGGGACGTCGAGTGAGGAAGATGGCGTTGCGCGGGCCTTTATATAGTGGACTGCTGTGATGGGCTGATTTTCTGCCCAATAGGGGAATAGCGCAAGAGGTTTTGAAAAATTTCCAGCGGGTTACTGAGGGCGAACGTGGAGCGAACCATCTGGGGCGACAAAGCCGTAGGCCATGCGGGGAGTGTTGAAGGCAGCGGCTGGATGGCCCTGGCTATCGAGAAGAATCAAGCCCCCGGAAGCGTGACCGCGAAGCGCGAGCTTGCGAATGCAAGCGTCGGCGACCGCCTGGGCGATGGTGTGCGGGCCACCCGGTTCACGATGGGCTGGGAGAGCACGAGGATCGCCGAGAAGGTCGACGGCCATTTTCGCCATAACGATTTTCATGATGCCTTCGCCGTGACCGGTGCAAGAGACGCCGCCGGAAGCAATGTCTGCATAACAGCCGCAGCCGATGAGAGGAGAATCGCCGACACGACCGGGAAGTTTACAGCAGGTGCCTCCCGTGGATGTTCCGGCGAAGAGCGAACCGCGCGCGTCGAGAGCGACAGCGCCGACCGTGCCGGCTTCATGGCCGACGTGATGTTCGGCAGCGTGGGAATCCTCGCGACAACGGGCCCAGGCAAGGCGCTCGCGATCGATGATCAATTGGGCGGGATCGCAGAGAGGAATTCCATTTTCGGCAGCAAATTGTTCGGCGCCTCCGTCCACGAGCATCATGTGCGCGGATTTTTCCTGCACGGCGCGGGCCAGGCGAATGGGATTGCGAACGCGCTCGACGGCGGCGACAGCACCCGCTTTCAGGGACGCGCCATCCATGAAGATGGCGTCAAGCTGGACGCGGCCATCGCGAGTGAGATGCGAGCCATAGCCGGCGTCGAACGTGGGGTCGTCTTCGAGGAGGGCGACGGAGGCTTCGACAGCGTCGGCAGCGGACCTGCCGGAAGTGAGGATGCGCCAGCCTTCTTCGAGAGCGCGGGTGATGCCAGCGCGACAGTCTTCGACGGCTTCAGCGGGAATGTCCCAGGCGCCACCATGAACGATGAGAGACGGAGTCAAAGAGAGAGGCTGCCTTTGCGAAGAGGGAAAAGCACGAGGAAATGATACAGCAAAGAGAGGGATGATGTGGCGAGCGGGCCGGAGCGTGTTGCAAATCTGCAAAGCGGAGCCAAGAGAGGGGCAGGCTCTCCGGGCGGACACGGTCCCGGATCTTCCGGGGATCTCAAAGGCTGGGACATGCCGTGCTCCTATTGTCGAAGATAAATTCGCGCTATAGGTCGCGGTAGAAAAGGAGAGTGAGGCTGAGGGCGATGAGCATGGGGCCGAGGAGGAATGCGAAGCTCATGCCGAGGAAAAAGCGAACGGCGTGGCGGCGCTTTTCCGCGATGGCGCGAGGGGGAATGCGCTGGAGGGGTGAATTTTCCTGGCGGAGCGTGGCGGAGAAAACGGAGACGTAGGCACGAATCCAGAATTTGATTTCATGGCGGGATTGCCAGAGCAGATCAAGGCCCGCGAAAACAACCAGGATGCCGATGATGCCGAGAAGCTTCGCCAACGCTTATCCCCTTGTCATCCCCCGCGGCGAGCCGAGCGCGTGAGGTAGTGCGGAGCGCCGGCCAGATCGGTTGGACGTGCGGAGGAAGCGGAAGGAAGGCGCGAATCTGCGGGAGCGGGAGAATCGACTTGCGATTCGGCGGGGTGCTGCTTGGGAGCGATGTGCTTCGTCCGATTCCAAGTGTGCAGGATGCGATGAATGACAGTGACGTTGGGACCGATGGCCAGAATCCAGAGAACGATGTGAACGCGATTGGTGAGGGCTCCGAGAATGAGGAGGATAAGCCGCTCGGGGCGCTCCCAAAAGCCGACGTTGTCCGGAGGGACAAGAGATTCGGCACGCGCCTTGGCATAGCTGACCATGACGGCGCCAGCCATCGAAGCGCCCGCGAGCATGGCTTCGGCGAAGCGGTTGACGTGCGAATAGTAGACGAGCAAGCCGAGGAAGAGGATCAGGTCGGCATAGCGATCGAGAATCGATTCGAGAAATCCGCCGAACAGAGAGACGCGATTCTGGCGACGCGCGACGGGGCCATCGAGCAAATCGCAAAGCCCCGCGAGCAGCATAATGCCGCCGCCCGCCGCAAAGCGGCCCTTGGCGAAGAGCACGGCCGCCCAAAGATTCAGGGCCAGCGCAGACCAGGTGATGACGTTCGGAGGAACGCGGGCTGCAGAGAGTACAGCGGCGAGGCGGTCAAGAGGCCATTGGAGGTAGCGGCCCATGGAGCGCGTCAGCATCGGTTGCGCAAAGCCTCGCTACTCTTCGTCATAGATCGTCGTCAATCGGACGACCTCGAAGTCCTTGGTCCCAGCCGGCGTGGTGACGCTGACTTCATCGCCGACCTTCTTGCCCAGCAGCGCACGGCCGATGGGTGAACTGGTGGAAATCAAGCCCCGGGAAGCATCCGCTTCTTCCTGCGTAACGAGTTTGTACTCGATTTTGGCAGACTTGGCAACGTCGAGTACAACCACGGTGGAACCGTAAGCAGCGCGGTCCTTGGGAAGATTGTTCAGATTGAGCATGGAGAGGTCGGCCATGCGCTGGTGGAGCTGGCCGAGGCGCGCGGAAACGTAGGACTGGCGCTCCTTGGCGTATTTGTACTCGGCGTTCTCGGAGAGGTCGCCGTGGGCGCGAGCGACCTTGATTTCCTTGGGAAGCTCGTCATGGAGTTCATGCTCGAGCGCCTTGATTTCGTCTTGCAGCTTTTTCTTAATCTTCTCAGCAAGGTCGGTCATAGAAACAATTATCCGCCGTTCGGGTTTTGGCCGTGACGCAGACGAAAGAAAAACTCCTTTGAAGTATAGAGGATATGCGCAGGTGGCCGCAAATGGGGGGAGGGAAGGCTAAAGCGGAAATTGGAAATAACCTGGTACTTTGCAATATAAAGTACTTGACAGATAGGAGCCCGTGAGAGAAAATTCACGCGCGGCGGGAATCCTTCCCGGGAAGTAAAGGAGAACGTAGCCATGTTCCAACGTCTCGCCGCGGTCGTCTTTATCTTCATTTGTACTTCCATCGCCTGGGCTATTCTCGGCGGTACCATCCTTCAGCGGACGTATTCTTCCGATTCGCAGCTTCGCAACAGCGTGGTTTCCTCCTGGGGCGCACCGCAAACGCAGGTGGCGCCGACGGCTGGATACGCAGACTTCGCACTGGGATCAGCCGAGACCGCCGAGAACAACAAACTCGCCACGGGGCAGGTGACGACACGCACCTGGAGCACGCTTCCTCTTCAAAAGAGCCGGGTGAATGTAGAGCTTCACCTGGAATACCGGCAGAAGGGCCTATTGTGGTACAGCACCTACCGGGTGAAATTCGCGGGCGATTACGTGTTCGAAAATCCGCTGGACACGGAGCGCCAGGTGACCTTTATCCTGCGACTCCCAGCGGATCGAGCCATCTACGACGGCATGATTTTCTCGGTAAACGGAGTGCCGCTCGGGATCATAAATTCCAAGTCGAGCGCGTACGTGGTGGCGCTCTTATCACCACACGAGGCAGCGAATGTCCATGTGCAATATGCGTCGCAAGGGCTCGATCGCTGGGCATACGACTTCGGCGATTCCGTTACCCAGGTCCGGGATTTCCAGTTACGGGTGACGACAGATTTCGCCGGATTCGATTTCCTGGACGACACGCTTTCGCCGACGGAAAAAGTCCGTGTCCCGGGCGGGTGGCAGCTCGGTTGGAAGTATGCGGATTTGGTGTCTGGTTATCACATCGGCATCGAAATGCCGGAAAAATTGCAGCCGGGGCCGCTGGCGGGGCGAATCAGCTTTTTCGCGCCTGTCTCCCTGTTGTTTTTTTTCTTTGTGATATTCGTGCTCACAAAAATCAGGCAGATTGACTTGCATCCGATGAATTATTTCTTCCTAGCATGCGCCTTCTTTTCGTTTCACCTCCTGCTCGCCTATCTCGTCGATCATATTTCGATTCACCTTGCCTTTGCGATCTGCTCGGTCGTGTCCGTTTTTCTGGTCGTGAGCTACTTGCGGCTCGTCGTGGGCTTGCGATTTGCGGCGCTGGAGGCGGGCTTGGCGCAGCTTCTTTATCTGGTGATGTTTTCGTACGCGTTTTTCTTCGAGGGGTTCACGGGGTTGGCTGTGACGATCGGGGCCATCTTGACGCTGTTCGTGACTATGCAATTGACGGCGAAAATTCAATGGGGAGGTGCGGCCGCTCCTCCGGTGGAAGCCAAGGTTGGACGCTGAAGGCTACTTGGGCTTGTCAGGAGGGTCGAGCGAAATTTCGTGGAGAGGGACTTTTAGATAATCAGCGAGGACGGCGACGACGAGTTCGTGGTCTTTGCGCTGGGGGAGGCCGGAGACGGTGATGGCGCCGACGCAACCGGTGTTGCGAAGGAAGATGGGGAAACAGCCGCCGTGGGGAGCGTAGTCGCGGACCGGCAAACCCATTTTGGCTTCGAGAGTGGCCTTGTCGCGTTCGAGCGAAAGGCCGATGGCGTAGGAACTGCGGTGCATCAACGAGACCAGGTTGCGCTTGCGGCGAATCCAATCGGCGTTGCTGGGCGTGGTGCCGGGCATGGCATAGGTGAAAAGCGGAAGGCCCTGGAAGGAGATGTCGATGGCGACGGAGACGCCGCGCTGCTCAGCGGCAGCCTTCAGGCGCGAGCCGATTTCCCAGGCCGCGCGGGAATCGAAACTATCAAACTGCAGGCGCTTCTCCTGAAGCGCGACGCGCTCGATATCCTGCTCGAGGGCCATGACGTCTCCTTTCGACACGACGGAAAAGCAATCTGATTTCAGCCGGCGGCAGGGCGAGCGATGGAAAATGGGAATTCGCGGCGCTCTTCGGAGCTGCGCACGGCGGTTTCGAGAACGGTCATCACGCCGAGAACATCCTGCGGAGTCGTGGGATTCGCTGCGCCGTGCAGAATCGCGTCGCGAACAGCCCCGTAATAGCCCGCATAATTTCCGCGTGACGTTGGAACGACGCTCTCCTGAAGCTTGCCGTCCTTCCAGGCGTAGAGCGTGCCAGGGCGCGTGTCCACGCCCCAATCAGGGCCGCCGGGCTTTTCTCCGCGCTTCAGAGCGTCTTCCTGCGTATCCATTCCATATTTCACGTAGCTGCCGAGAGTGCCGTGGACGGCGAAGCGCGGCAAGTCAGCGGAGACGAACGATTCTCCGTGGACGACGACGCGCCGCGAGCCATAGCGCATGAGAACGTGAAAATAATCGACCGTTTCCCCGCCCTTTCGCTGCACGGCGAGGTCGGCAAAAATCGCGTCCGGGGGTCCGAACAGATTGAGGACCTGATCGACGAGATGCGGGCCGAGATCGAACCAGATGCCGCTGCCGGGGCCGGGCGTTTCGCGCCAGCGGTGGCGAACATCGGGACGATAGCGGTCGTAGTGCGATTCGAAATGGGTGACGTCGCCGAGAGGGCCTTCTTTAATCAGGCGGCAGAGATCGATGAAGTCGCTATCCCAGCGGCGGTTTTGAAACACGGAGAGAACGCGGCGAGCGGCTGCGGCTTGGGCGAGCAGCTTTTCAGCGTCGGCGACGGTGAGCGCGAAAGGCTTGTCGACCACGACGTGTTTGCCAGCAGCAAGAGATTTCCGCGCCAGTTCGAAATGCGACGTATTGGGTGTGGCGACGACGATGAGGCCGATCGAGGGGTCGGCACAGGCTTGATCGATCGAGGAGAGGACGGTGACGCCCGGCCAATCGTGATGGACCTTCGCAGGATCGGTCGAGATGACATGGCTAAGCTGCAGGCCCTCCACTGTGGCGATGAAAGGCGCGTGGAAGGTTTTCCCCGCAAAGCCGTAGCCGACGAGCGCGACGCGAAGAGGATTTGCCTTTTCGGAACCCATGAGATGTTCGGCCTCTTTTCAGGGGAAGAAGAATATCACTTTCGAGCGATGAGAAAGGCCGATTCCGCTGCGCCGTGAGGGAAGTTTGCGGCGGGAGTTCAACAGAGCTGGTTATAGGCTTCGAGCACCATGCGGTTGTCGCGAAAAACGTAGGTCGTCAGCGAACAATTCTTCACGTCGTCTTCGCGGTCGACTTCGAGATATCGTTCCTCGCCCCAGCGCTCAAGCAGGCGCCGAAAACACAGGACAACGACGCTGTGGGCTACGACGACGACCGTTTGCTGGCGGTAATCGCGCGTAAGAGCGCCGAGAAAGCTATGGACGCGCAGAGCAACGTCGGGACGAGACTCGCCTCCCGGCGGGCGATACCAATACTTGCCAACGATTTCGCGCCGAGCAAACTCGTCCGGATACTTTGCCTTGATGCCATTGGCCGTGAGGCCGTCGAGAATGCCGAATTCGATTTCGCGAACGCGCTCCTCGATGACGAGGTTCGGGAGAGTCAGACGGGGCAAGCCACCGGTTTCAAACGCGGTGACGACTTGTTCGGCTGTTTGGCGCGTGCGCCGGTAGGGAGACGCAAAAATCGTGTGAATCACCGGCTCAGTGCGGGAAAGATAAGCACCAACCGTGCGGGCCTGTTGGAGGCCATTCTCGGTGAGCGGCGTATCCTGATCGCGTCCTTGGTCGGTCCAGGAATGCAGGGAGCCATCGGCTCTTGCCTGCTCTTTCATCACATTGCGAACGCTCTCGCCGTGACGAATCAGGATGATTTTGTCGGGCCACTTCTGTTCGGACATCGAGGGGCTCCATCGTCTGAAAACAGGTTTGCCGACATTTCAGAGCCCAAAATTTTAACATGCAATTTTCGAAGCTAGATGGGAGGGGGCAGGAGAAAATTGAATCGACGCTCGAAGTGGGCCGAATTGCAAACGGCTGTGGTGAAGTCTTGCCGCAGGCCGTTCGTTTATGGTAGTTGAGCACATCTTCCACGGGCACGGCATTCCGCCAGGGGCAGCGGAACGGAAAGGAAACGTCGTGAGAGGCAACTTTATGAGTTCACCGGCTGCTGTGGTTTTTCTCGCAATTCCTTCCACGGTAATTTGGTCGTACCTTGCCGCTGGGATCGTTTCGGCAACCGGCTTGATAATGATTTTTCTCCGCGGGGATTGGCGGAAGGCGCGAGGGTTCGACAAACTGATTCTCTTCGGCCCGCTTTTCTATGCCGCGCCGCTTGCGGCCTTCGGCACGGAACATTTCACGCTGACCGACGCCATCGCGTCACTGGTGCCGGCGTGGATTCCGTGGCACGAGTTCTGGGCGTACTTCGTAGGCGCTTGTTTCCTCGCAGCCGCGCTGAGCCTGGTGACGAAGGTTCAGGCGCATCTCGCGGCGAGCCTGCTCGCCGTAAACTTCTTTCTGTTTGTAGTGCTGATGGACATCCCGGGGTGGTTGCAGGATCCGCATGACCGGATTGCGGCGTCGCTGGCACTGCGGGAATTATCGTTCAGCGGCGGCGCCTTGGCGTTGGCAGCCAGCCTTAGCGTGCAATGGGGCGAGCGCTGGAAGAATATCCAGGCAACGATTGCGCGATATTTTGTCGCCGTGCCCGTGCTGTTCTACAGCTTCGAACAATTCATGCACGGCAAGCAGGTTCCCGGCGTTCCACTGGCACGAGTGACGCCGGATTATATTTTCGGGCACGCTCTTTGGACCTATCTAGCGGCAACGGTTTACGCGATTGCAGGCGTTTTCTTGGTTGTCGGCAAGAAAACCCGCGCGGCTGCGACATGGGTTGGATTGACTGTGCTGGCGGTGGAATTGGCCGTCTATTTGCCGATCGCGGTGGTGGACCGCGCCAGCCTGAACAATGGATTGAATTATGCGATGGACACGCTGATGTATTGCGGCGCCATTTTTCTGCTCGCGGGCGCGATGCCGCGCGAAGAATAGCGGCGGGAATTATCGGCTGGAGACTCTTATTAGGGCCGAGTCTGATCGAAGTACGGCTTTTGCTTGAGAATTAAGAAGCCGATGGGAATTGCGAGGAGCAATGCGCCGACGATGAAAGGCGTCGCGGTGCTTCGAACACCGTGGCGTCCCGCTACTTCAGTTCCTTGGCTCGCTCCTGAAGGTACCGATCAACCGCGCGGCGAATCAGTTCCGCGACCGGAGCGCCAGTCTTCTCGGACAGTTTTAGCAGCTTCCTGATCTGCTCCTCCTTGAGGAAGAGGGCTGTCCGCTTCATGCGTCTATAGTATTCTATAGGCATACATAGGGCAATAGGACAAGCGTGCTAGCCCTAGCCTTGCGGTTGAATCACGAATGGGAATTTGTACTCTGACCTAGAACTCGGAAACTGTGGAGGCTGACATGAGCGAAGCTAAGTACGGGGTGCCCGAATGCATAAGAGAAAAGTGCAGCCAAGCAAAATATTCGAGATGGCTGCACGCCAAAGCCACTACTCATGTCAAACGGGATAGAAAGCGACTAAATAGCGGCTGCACCGTGAAACAGTATAAACAGGCGATACATGCAGCCGTTACTGCTGGCGGCAATCTGGATTATTACACGGGTGAGGAGCTTGACTGGAGTTTGGTGAGCACCTTCGACAATGCGGCTGCAATGGAGGGCCGCACCAAGTACAAGAAATCTTTCGCATTGTTACCTACGCTCGACCACGCCGAGGACGCGCACGGTCGGATCAAATTTGTGATCTGCTCTTGGCGAGTGAATGACATGAAAAGCGATATGAGCCAAGCTGAATTCTACGAACTCTGTGACCGTGTTCTCGGACATCATAACGAGCGCCAAGGTGTTTCGGGGACGGGCGGAACGCTCTGTTTAAGTTGACATGGCGGAGAGGGGGGGATTCGAACCCCCGGTACACGTTTTAGCGCGTACAACGGTTTAGCAAACCGCCGCCTTAAGCCTCTCGGCCACCTCTCCGAAATTAACTGCTTGCAGCATTGTACCTTACAGCCGGATTTAGTGACAGTACTGCACTGTTTTGGTGCAACTTCGTGGGGACTGTCACCAAATTGTCACCAAAACCGTCGAGTTTTTCGACCGCCGCTCGCTTGCTGTCGAAATTTGTGTGGGCGTAGCGCATCGTGACGCTGAGGCTCGAATGTCCGAGCAGTTCCTTGACTGTCACTATGTCCACGCCGCGATTCACAAGGCGAGATGCAAAGGTGTGGCGCAGCGTATGCCACGTCACACCGGAAATCCCCGCCCTTCGACACGCGCGAGTGAAACCGTTCTTCAAATCCATGAACGGCGCGCCAGTCTCGGGATTGTAGAAAACGAATTCGTTCTTCTTGGCGAGCCACCAGGCCTCAAGAACTTTGCGAGTTTCCGTATTGATCGGGACCTCGCGTATCTTTTGAGTCTTGGTCGCAAAGACCGTCAGAATTCCCTTCTCCAAATCCACGTTCGACCAGCGCAAGCGAAAAATTTCTCCCGTTCGCAGTCCCGTGTTCAGGGCAAAACGGATCAAATCCTGAAGGTAGGGAGACGCATTGCGGAGGAGACTTTCTTCCTCTTCCGGACTGACAATGCGAAGCCCGGTGTTGAATTCACGAAAGAACTTTACCTTCCGGACCGGATTGCCACTCAAGAAAAGGTCCCACGCGATTGCGAGATTGAACATGCGCTTGAGCAAGGCCAGTTCGCGATTCACCGTGGAGCCCGAAACTTCCGTTCTCCGGCGGGATTTGTAACCCTCGATCGCGAGCGGGGTCACTTCGCCGAGTGGCCTATCCTTTCCGAAGAAGCTGTAGAGATGCTCACGCATTTGCTGGTCTCGCAACCAGGACCGTTTGTTGGTCTTCGCGTGCTCCAAGTAGCGCTCGCCGAACTCTCCAAGGGTGATCTTGACGGGCTGTCTGTAAACGCCGCGCAAGACCTCCGACTTTCGAAGGACAAGGAGCTTTTCAGCATCGCGCCGGTCATTCGTCTGCGAAGACTCTTGGATCCTGATTCGGGTTTGGTCGTAAAAATCGATCCAGTAGACTCTTCCTCTCTTGTAGATTCCCATCTGCGACTCGCTTTCTATCCCTTGCCAGCCGCGCGCCCATTCTACCAAGAGGGGTCTGCACGGCGAATCAGATTTCGACCGAAGAGCGGGCTTCGACGCGGTTCCGTGCGATGAACCGTTCGAGGTCAGCTTTGTCGAAACGGACGGCGCGCCCCACTTTCACGAAGGAAATTCTTCTCTGCCAGACCCAACCATAAAGAGTGGAGGGCGAGACGGCCAGGAAGCGTGCAGCTTCGGTCACGTTGACAAGCTCCGGTGCGCGTGGGGTGGGCCGTGAATCTGTGGAAGTGTTTTTGTTCATCGATTTCATCCAGCGCGCGTTTGCGGATCGTGCTCCTGGCTCGATCGGTCAGCGACTGTCTGGCTTTCCTCCGCCGGGCGGGCAAGTGCGGCGCACGCCTTGGTCACCGTATGCGTTGCGTAATAGAGAGGGTCGGCCTTGTCCTCGCTGCGGTAGTCCGCGATACGGCGGATGATTTCGTCGGGATTGTCGCCGCGTGCGAGCGCCCTCTTGGCGTAGGCCCAATCGGCTTCGGACTGACTCCTGTGTCCTGGCGCCGACCGGTGTTGTCGCGCATGGCCGTCCGAAGTACGTCGCGGCGCTTCAGGCGAGTCTTCAGAAATCGCGAAATCGTGGAGGTGGTAGACCGCGTCGGTCTCCTGCACCGCGCGTACGATAAATGGCTCGTTGTACTTGCGGTTGACAAAACCTGGAAGCCGGAGCAGTCGCGTGATGTCGGTCGCAGCGCTGTCTCCGCGAAACTGTTCGGCGAGCGAGCGAAGCAGTATTTCCGCCTGTTCCTTGCCGATCCCGGCAACGCGCCAAACGACTTGATTCTTTTCCGGCGAGGTATCGAGGACGAAATTCGGCGCCGGGACGTCGCCGCTGGTTCGAATCGAGGGCAAAGAAGCAGGTGCGTCCTCGTCGAGATCGATATAGACGTGCCGAATCTCGCGGATGCTCTCCTTGGTTCTCGCAGTGCTGTCCGTTTTTAGCGGATTCATTCCAATGAAGACATCGGCGCCGCCCTCATTTTCTCGCCGGAGCCACTCCTGGAAGGAAGGGCTTGAAATGTCTTCGGCGGCAAGGATGCGCTGCATGGTTTGTCTGCGGGCTCGATTGCGAACGAGCACGGCAACGCGGTCCTCGGGACGATGAAGCGCGAGGACATACTGCGCGGCGGACAATTGCTTGGAATGCGATGAGAGTCCTTCGGTCACTGACGCTCCCGCGGAGCGGCATAGATCGCGCAAAAATCGAACAGGTCGGCGTCCGGATCGTAGCTGTTGATTTCGAGGACTTCGGAAACAAAGCGGCGTCCCGGCCGGCGTTCGATTTGAATCACGACATTGAGCGAATCGGCGATATTCGATTTGATCGAGCGGTAGGGAAGTTCGACCCCGCTTTGCAAAACGCAATTTGTGAACCGCGAGAGCCCCTGCCGCGCGGAATTTGCATGAATCGTCGACAGCGTCCCGGAATGTCCTGTATTCAAAAGCTGAAGGAGATCGAAGGCTTCTCCTGATCGAATTTCGCCGAGCAGGATGCGGTCGGGGCGATGGCGCAGCGCCGCCTTCAGGAGTTCGCGGATGGACACGGCAGGCGCGCCATTTTGTTCGCGGCGGGCTTCGAAGTGGACGAGATTGGCGTGGTTGAGTTGAATCTCGGCGGTGTCTTCAATGAGGAGAATCCGCTCGTCCTCGGGAATGAATCTCGCGAGAGCGGTGAGCAGGGTCGTTTTGCCGGTTCCGGTCCCGCCGGAGATCAACAGATTGCGGCGTCGGAGCACGTAGTCCTCCAGGCGGTTGGCCAGCCCCCGCTCGAGCGTTCCACAGGAGATCAAATCCTCGATTTCGAAGTGCCTGGAATTGAACTTGCGGATGGTAAGCGTGACGCCGCCTAGGCTGCATGGAGGAATCACCGCCGCCACACGGCTTCCGTCGGGAAGGCGCGAGTCGAGGATCGGCTTTGTCTCGGAGATGTCGTCTCCAAGCCGGCGCGCGATGTTCTTGACGGCCACGGCAAGAGATCGCTCTCCGATCAAGATTCCCGGAACATGCTGGACGAAACCGCCGCGTTCGATGAAGACGCGGTCCGGTCCGTTGACCATGACCTCGCTCACCGAACTGTCGAGGATCAGATGCTCGATCGGTTTCAAGAACGGAAGAATCGTTTCAAAGCCGTGCATCAGAGAGCTCCTTCTTCGAGCTGCTCGAAATAGGATTTGTTGGGGTCGTTGTAGTAGGGCTTCAGGTAGCAGAAGGTGGGAGGGATGGGATTGAGGCCGTCGTAGGCGATAACGACGGATTGTGCGTTCCGCAATTCGGTGAACGTCTTCATGTCGAACCGGTAGTCGGTCTGCGTGTTGTAGCTCTTAGACGCAGTGATGTTGGCCTTATGGGACAGCGTATTGCCGGTCAGCAGGCTGACCCGGGCATCGTGCCCGCTTTCCGAGAGGTTGTAACTGACTTTGAGCCGATCCTCCCGCCCGCACATTTCGCTGGCCGTCTTGGCGGAGAAGTCGTCGGACAGAGTGAGAAAAATCTTGGTCCGGAAGGTCTGGAGGAGGGTCCGCCAACTGTCTCCTGGAATCGCCGAACGAAGCGAGCTAATGCTTTGGGTGGCGACGATGGGGATGCACCTAGGCTGGCGGGACAGGCTGAAGAATTTTTCATCGCCGGTCGGGTCGCTCTCTCCCACCGTGGCGAAGTGCTGGTATTCATCGCAAAGAAACAATACTTGGCGGAAGAATTGTTCGGGATGAGCTTCGATCGAGGGAACGCGGTTCAGGACCGCGCGTTCGAAATCGAGCTTCATCATGACGCCGATGGCCTTGGCAAGTCCCGGGTTTATTCCTATAGGGAAATTGAGTGCACAGACCTTCCCAGTCTCGATCAGCCAGGAAAACGAGGGCAGGGGTTTGCCGTAACGATTTCCTGCGTTCTTCTGGGGGTCGTAGCATTCCTGCGGAGGGCAGAAGACCCTTTTCACTTTGGGGTTGTCGTCGAATAAGGAGAGAAACACGGAAATGCCCTCGACGATGGAGGTGCGGAGCTTCGGCTCGATGCGCCTCCAGTCTTCCTTGAACCACCTCTTGACGGCTTCGAGTTGCGAGAGCTTGTCCGGGTCGGCGTGCGAGGGATCGAGGATGGAACGATGTTCGAACGAGATTCCATTTACCCGAAGCAACTCCCGCAGTTCGGGTGTGGACTCCGCGACGTAGCGGTCCTCGCTCGCCAGGTGCCGGAACCCAAGGCCGGCAAGATCGGTGGCGCGTTTGCCGTACTGTTCTGTCGTGAGGGACACGAAGTGGCGGCCCATGAGAATCTCTTCCGCTTCCTGAATCCTCTGGTCGAGGAGAGGAGGAGAGATGGCGCACTCGTAGACATTGAAGAGGGTGACGTAATTGTAGGCGACCTTGTGCAGGAGGATGATGAACTTGACGAGATTCGTGTACGCCTGCTGCCAGAAGGGCTCCTTGCCGCGCCCAAACAAATTGTTTAGCAGGGATGCGATGTTGAAGGCCAGAGCGTAAGCGTCCAGGTCATTGTGGAGCGGGTTATATCGATACTCGGAATCGAGACTGATTTCGACGTAGTCCTCGCTGCGGCCGTGGCGTTCGAGGATCTGCTTCACTTTCCTGCAGAAGTCGCCCTTCACCTCCAGAACCATTCCTCCGATCCGGCGCTCTGGGTCGTCTGATCTGTAGGCGAGAATTTGTTCGGTATACGGGTACATGCAACAGGACGTCTTCCCACTCCCTACGGCGCCGAGAATGGCGATGCCCGTGAACAATCCCCGCTCGGGAATCGTGAGCCAATGCGGTGATTCGGAAGGGCCCGGCCTGCGCGGGTCATGCACCTCGCCGACGACAACAAACAGATCGTCGCGCGTTCTGGGATTGGGGTAGCACGAAAGTCGGCCGGGGACCACGCGACGGCGACGCTTCAGCGTACCCACATACAGCGCGGAGAGCAGAGCGAGATAGGCCATATAGGGAGTCGTGAAGAGGCATGCCGTATAGAGATAGTGAAAACTCACGAGCGCTTGGGGAGCCCGTATGGCGATAACGTGGAGGAACAGTTGGTTATCCGGGAACGGACGCGCATAAAAAAGCGCCGTTCCCGTAGCCATCGCCAGGAGCGCGGCGACGAAGTGCCGCGATGCGAGAATTCTCCGAGTCATGACTTGCCCGTCCGCTCCTGCCCAGTCGGGGCTCCCTCGCCGCCGCGCGACCTGCGAGACTCGCGCCATTTGCGATAGTCCTGGTCGCGCCAGAGAGTCCTTTTCAAGACAGCGTTGACGACATGATCCGGACTGCTTTCGATGAACTGCGCATAGTCATCGAGGAGGACGCTGACTGGTTCTTCCAACTTCACGTCTCGACGGACGATTGCCGGGGCCTTCTTCACGATAGGCATGACTGCCTCCTTGAGTTTGAATTTGCGGAAGCTGCTTGGCAGCGTTGGGAAAACGGATGGCGCCTTGCAAGGCGCCACAGGGCGGGAGCGACCCCGAAACACTTTTTGGGCGGCTGAAAGCCGAAAAAGTGGGGTCGCTCCCGCCCGTTTCTGTACTTTTCTGGTTGCTGCTTTTCGGCCCTGCCTTCAGGTATTTGGTGGAAGCGCAGACCATGCGGGGCCACAAGCGGAAGGCCTGGGTGCAGAGAAGGTTGCAGGGCGACTCTGATCTGGTCTTCACCGGTTTTCCTCTCGTTCCGGCGGGAAAGCGCCGAAGGAGTTCAGAATCTCTGCCGCGAAACTGATGCGGTGCTGAATCTCGCTTCCGCGAAACTCCTCGCGGATTTCGGAGTCGGGCAACCTTCCAACTTTCCACGCGCGATAGACGTGCTCAATGTGGGAACCGCCAAAGCGCTCTTTGGCGACGTTGCGGAAAATCAAGTCGCCTTCCGACAGAGTCGTGTACTGTGCGAGATCCCATGCCTTGCGGATCCTGAAGTAACGGAGGAGGTCATCGGCGGGGTGCGAATCGAGGGGAATTGTAACGAGGTCACGGAACAGCTCGAAAGCCTTTTGAAAGTGTGCTTCCGAGCGCGCGAGGTAAAGGAAATTGAAGCTTGCGAGCTCGCGAAACAGGGGCAGATAGAGCCGCAAATGGTGAACAAAACCAGCCAGAGTTGTGGCGGGGTTATGGAGGTAAGTGAAGGTAACGACCCGCGAGGCCTCCGAGCCATTCGGGAAAAACATTGGAAAGCGGTCGACAAAGTAGCGGACGGTAGATTTTACCGTATAGCGGCCGCCATAGGTTTTGGAGGGCAGAACATGGGACGACAGACCCAGCTCATTGCAGAAATAGGCGACCTTGGCGGGCTCGGTTTCCAGGTATTCGTGGCCAGGGTTCGCCAGCACGAAATCCAGCATTGCGATTCGCGTGCGTATGTATTCGAGTTCGTGCTCGCGCCGGTTGCGGAGGTTCTCATGTCCAATCTCCCGATAGACCTTCCGGGAGAAGAGATGGAATACCGTACCCCCGTGCACGAGACGGCAGGTCCGCGCGTGCTGGAACGTCTGTAACCTATTCCAGAACAGAGTAGTGCGTCTTCCCCATTGAGTCCCCGCAAAGCCGAGGAATTGGCGGGCGACGAAGAAACCCGAGTGAGTGGCTACCAGATAAAGAAACCGCGCCTCTTCCTCCGTGTAGCCGAAGGCTTGCAGGGCGTCGATCCGGGTCTTTGAGTCGTTCATAGGGAGAGGATCTCCGCAGTGATTTCGCGCTCGTCGAGGACTCGCCGAAGCCGCGCGGCATCTTCCCGCCGGGCGTAGAGAGAAAATCCGGCTTTGGCCTTAGCGGCCAGCATGCGGGGGCGGTAGCTGCGAGTAGCGAGTTCGAGGTCAACATACTTTCGTTCCATTTCGGCCGTGTCGTACTCGACGCGCAGATCCGGCAATGGAATCTTGCCGTCTACGACGGCAAGTCCGTGGCGCTCGGCGATCTCTTCGCGGGTTAGCGACGGCGTCTCGCCGGAGGCGAGAGCCGCCAAGTCGCGATTCAGATTCCGTTTCAATTCGAAGTCCAGCAGAACGCGTGCTGGCCGTCCTCCGGCCCGCTCGATTCGCTCTGCCGCCGCCCGATAGAGGCGATAGAGATCCGCGTCGTGCTTCGCCTCGCGCGGCTTCACGAAGCCGTAGTGGACGGCTTGTCCTTCTGGAAGAGATCCCGAGTTGCGCACGAGACGCGCGGCTTTTCGAGTGAGCGCGAAGAGGCGGATTTGTTTGCTTCTGCCAGCGGGAACGCTTCGCTCCGAGAGCAGTCCCTCTTCCTTGAGGCGGCGGACGGCGCGCTCCATCCGTTTCCTGTCGCCACCGTAATCGAAGCGGGCGAGGTCGTCGGCTGCGACCGCGCGAAACGTGCCAACGGACCGCAGTGTTCGAAGCTCGGAATCCAGTAGGAAATATGTTCGGTCGCGCGTGTAATGCGCCCGGACGGAATCGCCTCGTTCTCGTGCGGGAGCGTCGCGCTCAAATTCACGCGGCGCTGCGGGCACGATTCCCCCGTCATCGTATGGTTCCGGATTGCGTGGGTCTTCAAGAGAAGAGGATCTTGACCGCGGTTTCGGCGCGGGCGTCTCGGCCTCGTGGTGGTCCCTCACGTCCTGGGGAAACGCATCACGCGACATGGCGGGGGGCCTCACCGTCGTCATCAGGCGCCGGCATTTCGACTTGGCCAATCTGGAACTGCCGGTCGAGGTGCGTCAGCTTGCGGCCCGTGTCCTTGAGAAGAAACTTTCGTTGCAGCAGCAGAGCGGCGCCAAAGACATTGGCGAAGAGGACTGCGGTGGCCAGCAGAATCACCGAACCATAGGAGTGAAACAGAGCTGTTCGGTAAGGAGCCATGAACTTCAGCTGGTCGAGCAGCCAGAACCCATACGCAAGCAGCACCCCGATCGTGAGTAGAACGGCGTTCGCAATCATGGTGTTTCCCGCCTTTGGGGGTTGGGTTTCCCCTGACATGCCCTGGGATTCGGGGAGCGGGCGGAACGCGGAAAGCAACGAAGGCCCTCCTGGAGTGCGCCTGGGGGATCGGGAAGCAAGGACGAGCAGGGGGATTGCGGCGTGGATGGCAGGGAGGCTTTCGCGCCCGGAGGAGGCGTGGCGCGCGGAGGTTGGGCCGAGGCTGCGCTGCGTCCGCCCGCTCCCTCTTCGGTTTTGACGCCGCGCGGAATTTTCATTTGAACGCCTGGTCTTCGCGGAAGTAGGTGATGGTCATTCCCAGCGGGTTGATGGGAATGAGTTCGTTGGGAACCTGGGACTTGAAGACGAAGACGAAGCTGGCCGTATAGAGTTCGCGCTTCAGCTCGCTATGGTCGGAGGGCGAGTAATAGACCATGTAGAAGTCCACCCGCGCGCGAAACGGCGGCGTGCGCATCTCTTCAAGCGCGACTTTCTGGACGTCCACATCGATCTCCGGCGCGGCTGTATTGGTTAGAAATTTCTTGATGATGTCGCCCTTGCGGTAGGCGTCGAGAACTCCGTCAGCGAGGTTTCCGTCGAGAAAGTAGAGGGACTTCGAGAAATCGTCCTGGATGGTGTAGCGATTGCGGCGGTAGTAGAGCGAGCAGAACTCGGAGAGAAAATACTTGGCTTCGGCGTCCTGGGGCTTGTATTCGAGGTTGTGGTAGTTGATGGCTTCGGCGCGCCCGAGATCGTCGATACGGATGACGAGCGGGCGGAAGTTCTGGAACGTGCGGATCGTCTTGAGGTCGATGAGCGCCAGGGCCACACAGACGATGGAGAGCAGTGAGAGAGCGATCTTGAGATAAGTATTCGTCACCATGGGATCCCCGCAGGATTCGAGATACAGGCGCTTGGCGTCGTGGAAGGTGGCGTCGCGGTCCATCACATCACCCGGCTAAGGACGGCGGCGGGCGCGTCCAGAAGAGCAGCGGACGAGCCTCCCGCTGTACCGCTGAAGATGTGGTTGGTGAGAGACGGGACCTTCAGCAGGACGTAGATGGACACAAGGAAGGTGATGAAGAGAACAGGAAACCAGGCGACAAGCTGCACGGTCGAGAGCGTGCCGGCGGGCGGAAGTCGGAGCGCGCCCAGCATCAGATTACCGATGACGTACACGACGGCTGCGGCGACGACCTGGTAGAAAGCGTACTGGAGAAAGCAGCGGAACCAACCCCAGAAGAGCCATTCCAACTTCGGGACAATAAAAAAGGGAACGAACACCGGCCCCACCAGCACGCACACCGCGGTGGCGATGAACCCGTAGGCGATGACCACGATGGAGATGGCCTGGGCCGCCGCAAGCAGAATGGTCACGACGACATAGATGGTGGTCCCGAAGAAATCTCCCCAGGCGGGCGAGTCCATTCGGGACTCGAAGTCGGCCACCTGCGAAACCACATTCTGGAGCTGCGCCTGGTCGATCCGCCTGGAGAGGAACTGGGCCTCGTCGGTGACGAGGTTATGAAAGCTCGTGCCGACGCCGGGGATGGGCGCGCTGTAGTAGTTGACCATGGCGAAACCGAAGCTGATGGTGAGAAGCAGGCTCGCGAAGTGGTCGAATTGAAACGGAGACCTGCCGCCGGCGGCGGAAAGGGCGGATTTGATTCCGAACCAGACGATCAGGATCGTGGCAAACGAGCGAAACAGGTTCTGACCCATGGCGTCGAAGAAGCCGAGGTTCTGGGTGAGCAGGTCGTTGATGGCTTGAAAGATGTACTGGAGAAAATCGGTTTGCACTGCCGTCAGCTCCTTCGACGTCGGGCCTACTGCTGCGCACGCCTACGGCATGCGAAAGCTTTGGAGAGAGTCGGTAATGGTTCCGGTGACCTGGGCCATGTTTCCGGCCATGCCAGCTTGCCGGCCGATGTCGAGGTTGATGGCGCCGGTGACCGCGTCCCTCTGCTGTTTCGCAAGAATGGTCTGCTGTTCAAGGAGCGAGGCGAGGAGTTTGTTCGAATCCTGGAGGGTTCTCAGCGAGAGGACGCCCGCGGCGTTGATCTTGTTCAGGACCGAGACTTCCGTGTTGAGGTCTGAGTCGTCTGAGAACGAATCCTGTTCGAGGTTGTCGATTTGCGTCTCGATCCCCTGGGCGCCGTCACGGATCGCTATGGTTGCCATGGCATTCTCGTTGGCGCCGTCAGCGAGTTCGACCGATGCATATTCGGACTGCACGCGCCCGAGTTCGGAGGGGTCCATGCCAGAGAGTTCGTCGGGGTCGTAAACGGAAAGAGGTGTGGTCGCCTTCCGGTAGCCGGTGTCGATGTCCGGAAGAAGGCCCGAGTTGATGCCGGAGATCCAGGATCCGGTATTTCCAAACGTGTCGAGCGAGCTGACGTTCCGCCATTGCGAAAAGACGGCGCGGTAGCGCGCGGGCATGTTGTGAATGAACTGCGCCATCTGGGTGGCGAGGTTGAGCTGGTTGGTGATCTGGGCGTAGCTTTTCTGCAATTCGGCGAGGTGCTGTTGAAGCTGGTAATAGCGCAGCAGCGCGTTGTGGTAGTTGGTCGGATCGAACACGATCCCGCTTCCGAATTGAGCGGTGGCAGTGCCAACTCCCAATCCCAGCAGGAGAACGCAGACCAGAACTTTTCGTTTCATGGAACTCCCGTCCTTTCGCCTTCACAGATCGGAAGGCATCTTGTGGTTCGAGTAGTCGGGCAGAGAGAGATCGCCCGAGAGATAGACTTTGACGCGGTGGCCTTCCCGGATCGTCACGGTAGGCATGACGTTCAGGAACTTGTCGAGGATCTGCGCCGAAGATTGCGCGGTGCTTTGCGCGAATCCTTGTCGCATGAGGTCGGAGCCCGAGGGGTAGAGCGATCCTCCCGTTCCGCCTTCGGCGACGGCGCCAAGAGCGCCGATGGCGAGCGACACTCCGAAGATGCGGAGATAGTGGTTATTGACCTGGTCGCGCAATCCGGCATCGCCGGCCTGGTTGAGTCCCTTGAACTGATCGAGGCTGACGGAGTATCCGTCCGGCATGAGCAGACGGTGAAACTCGACGGCGAGGCGTGTCTGGCCGAAGGCGTCGACTTTCTGGGTTTCACCAAGCAGCTTCGAGCCTGCGGGAATCAAAAGGTGCTGGCGGTCGTTCGAATAGACGTTGTTCGAGAGCAGGCACTCGACAGGCCCTGCAAAGCCCCCGTCGAGACGGTTGATGAGAACGGTTTCCAGGATGGTCCCTTCAAAGAGGAGGTAGGTCTTTCCCGCCGCCGCGTTGGGAGTGCCGGCCGTTACGGCGGCGGGATGCGCGGCTTCCTCCTTTCGATCGCGCGTGGATTCGGCGGAAGCGCTCGCTGCCGGTGCGGGCGAACCGGCAGCGGCCTTCATTTCCTTCAAGAGCTGAGAGACCTGTTCGGAGTCAGGCGCCACAGGCACGAGGCTTGTGCCGGAAGGAACCGGCGGAGGCTCGGGTGCGGATGCAGGGGTCGCAGTCTTGCGGTAGCTCAGAGCCACGTTCGAGGCGAACAGCGAAACGTAGGCGCGTCTGGTTCTCTCCTCCTGAATGGGATCCTGCGTCTTCTGTTCGGGCGGATTTGCGGGTACACCAGCCGGTGAGGTTTGCGGATCCCGCGGTCCCGCGCCGAGCAGTCGGGTCTGCTGCGCGAGAGCGGACTGGGCAGCGAGTTGTTGTCGCTGCAGCTCCTCGATCCGGTTCTGGAGATCGTTGATTTTTGCTTCGTTCACTTCGAGCGGCGGCTCGGCGGAAAGCATTGCCGGAGCCGTCTTCGAGGGAACCTGCGGCTTCTTGCCTCCGGTCAGCCACATGATGGCAACCATCAGAAACGCCAGCCCGATGAGAATCCAGGACTGGACATTCTTGGGTAAAAGCCCCTGGGGCTTGGGAGCTTTGCCCTGAACTTCAACCAGCTGGCTCATCACCTCTCCCTTAGTTCTCAAGAGCGTTTCGTGTGAAGGTTAGTTTTTTCTTGCCGATCGCGAGGTAGCCAGAATCGAGTACTTTGGGAGCGATGTAGACGCCGTTCTCGAACTGGAAGGAAATCAGGTTGGGCTTGCCATCTTTGATTTCGTAAAGAACGGGTCTCTCCCGCGCCGCGCACTTGATGTAGGTGAAAGCGTCGTCGTGGTAGACGGCGGAGACAAGAAAGGGATCGCGCGCGGCCTTGGGGTCGACGCGATAGTCGAACCGCAGCTTCTCCGCGTAACTTGCGCGGAAGCGGTCGACCTGCTCTTCGGCATCGGCCCGCGCGGCACGTACTTGATCCGCCGCCTCGGAACGCACGGCGCCGAGTTCCCTCTTGTATGCGTCCGCCTCTCCGGCACTGACAAAACCCCGCAGGCCCGCGCCGCCCGCCGCGGCCGGCCCATCCTTGCGTTCAACGAAGATCTTGAGATCCGGCTCCGAATTCGGCTGATTGCTGATCTCGGTCAGCAGGAAGGAGTAGACGTGGCCGCTCGCGGTCACCAGGTTCAGGTTGCTGCGAATGCCGGCCTGGGCCGGGTGCAAGTAGCAGAGGTTATGGATGCCGTTGATAACCCAGAATTCCTTGTCGCCGGTGGTGAAATCGAGAATCTCTTCGTCGTCGGGAAGAACAATGAGTGTCGAAAACCGGACCTTGGCGTAAACGGGAATGATGTCTTCTTTCGAATACTTCACGACCCTCGCGGACACATCTGCGGCTGCGCGTACTGGCGCAAAAGGCCCGACGCCAAAGAAGAGAACAGCCAGGGCACCAAGAAGGCACAACTGCCGGCGACTGCCAATCTGTCGTTTCATCGTCTGCTCCTTTGAAATGTCTCAATGCTTTTCAACGCGTCTTCCGCGAAGTGACACGACCCAGAAGGCCGCAATCAGTGCCGCCGAGAGGATTCCGGCAAAAACAATCAACACCGGATGAGGCAAGCCGCACCACGGCGTCCAGCCGGCGAGTCGGAAGAAAGGAATCACGGATTTCCTCCTGCGAGGATTTCGAGGCCCTTTTCAAAGCCGTAGGTGTCGAAAGCCTCTTTTCGCTTCTGGTTGTCGTAAGGATCGTTGGTGTAGAGCCAGTAGCTCCGGGGATCGACGGTGAGGTTGGCGACCTTGGCAAGCTCGGGAGTCTTGATCAGGAACTGCTGTTTGGGGATGAGAGCTGAAATGCGTTCGACTTCGTTTTCGTTCAAATGAAACTGGCGGCGGTAAAGATCGCGGTCCATGTCGGGATTGGCGAGAAAGATCTTCGTGGCGCAACTTTCGACGATGACATCGAGGATGTCGGAGCGCTTGAGCTCATCGAGCGACTGGGTCGAGAGAATCATGGCGGCGTTATGCTTGCGCCAGGTCTTGAGCGCCTCGACGATGTAGCGCTGAATGCTCGGGTTCTTCAAAAACACCCAGGCCTCGTCGATGAAGAAGGCCTTGAACACGGAGCTGATCCGGCGGTCCCCAATCACGGCGTTGGCTCTATGCAAAACGTAGAAAAGCAGAGGTTCGAGAAGTTCCGGGTAGCGGCTCATGCTCTGGAAGTCGAAGCACTGGAATCGGGAAAAGGAAATCGTGTCCTCGGCGTTGTCGAACAGGAATCCGAACTGGCCGCCGCGGGTCCATTTCGAAAGGCGGCTTGCGACTTCGCGCCCAAGCGTGTTCGCGAGCACGCCCAGCGTGCGCAGCGCCGGATCGACCGCGTAGAGGTTCTCGACCTGGTGGAAGAGGTCGCGCTCGGTGGCTGGGTCGAGCTCCTCCGTCCTCTGTCCTTGGATCAGCACTTTCAGGAAGAGAGCGAGGAAATCGAGGTTTTCCTTGGTCGGAGGCAGCGAAAACGGGTTGATCTTGAAATCTCCGGATTCGAAGCCGACGCACACGTAGGACCCGCCGAACAAGCGCGTAAGGCTTTCAAAGCTTCCGCCCAAATCGAAGACAAAGGTGTGCGGCTCGTACTTCTGGAGGTTGGTGATGAGGAAATTCAGCAGGAAGCTTTTCCCCGAACCCGTTCTTCCGAGAATCATGGTGTGGGCCACGTCGCGATAGTGAAGGTTCAGGTAGTAGGGCGTGCGGTGGTTGGTTTCGAGCACCGCGAGATACTCCTGGCGGAGATGGGTGTTCCGCGGCTCACCCGAATGAAGCGTAAAGAGAAATGAGAAATCGGCGTAGTTGGTGTTGAGGAGATAGAGCGTGCGCAGGTTGAAGGCGTGGTTGCCGGGAACGGCGGCGAGGAAAGCGTTCAGCAGGTTGTAATTCTCCTGGTAGAGCTGGGCGTCGTGAACGCTGAAGACTTTGTAGAACTCCGCGCATGCGCGGTCCACCTTGCCGAGGTCGAGGTCGTAGATCACGACGGTAAGCGAGAACCGTCCGAAGTAGCTCCCATACAGCTCAATCTCCTGGATTGCATCTCCGAGCTCCCGGACCTGCGACTCCTTGGAATCGTCGAGCAGCACATCCTGCGTGGGTGCGTCGTTGAGGCTGACCTGGCTCGTGAAGGACCGCTTGGTGTTGTGAAAGTGGCGGCGCTTGCCCTGGATGACGCCACGCATCTTGCCCGAGTCTTCTTTTTTCCACTCGGTCACGACGTAGTAATTCGCTTCGACTTCGAGCAGTCTCTTGAAGAGGAGCGGAAAGCTCTGCGAGGAAGGCTCTTTCAGGGTCAGGACCTTGACGTAGTAATCGTCGACGCGCAGGTGTCCGCGGTGGCACTCGACGGAGGATTCAGGAAGGTAGTAATCGAGAAAAGTGTCGTACTTGAGTTCGGCGAGGTCGAGCTTGTCGGGATGGAAGTTGAGGGTCCGCTTGAGAACCCGGAAAGCCTGGTGCTTGTCGAGAATCCGGACGGGAAGAAAGTCGCTCACTTGCAGGATAAAGCTGCGGGCCTTTTCGAGAAGCGCTGCCTGGGCGCGATTGACGCTCTCACCCAAAATCACGGCCTGCGTGCGCGTAGAGAATCGTCCCAGAGCTTCGGCAATTGCCTTCCGCGGATTTTTCCGGAACTCTGCGACGGCGTTTCCAAGCCATTCCGCAGCGGGGAATCCTTCGTGCAATACGACGTAAAAAACGGAAAGAGAAAACAGCTTGTCCGCCTTTCCTCCGAGGTAGGCGATGCGGTTTTTGATCGCGGCGTCGACAACGGGATTGCCGTAGAGTTTGTAGGGAATCGTTTCGTTGTTTCGTTTGAACAGGTACTGATAGATCCGGTAGCGCTCGTCGAACAGCTTCAGGGCCGATTCCAACCGCTTGGTCAAGCCGTCGATCGAAGCGCCGTCGAGGCACTCAAAGTCGACGCCGCGCACTTCGAGCACGACGCCGAGTTCTCCACTCTTGGTGAGAAGGACCTGCGGCCCGATGAATCCGTAGAGATTGACCTGCTCGCTGAGCGAGCCGGTCTCGCCGTAGTTCTTGAGAATGCGGCTAAGCCTGAGCATGTCCGTCCCTTCGAATCGTCACGGGGCTGAACTTCATCGGGTCGTATTGCGGGCGAAGCATTGCGGCGCTTAGAAGGAAGCGCAAGATCTGCGGGTCGGTCTGCGTAGCCCAGCGTGCAAGAACGTAGAGCGCGAGAAAGATCAGGACTCCTCCCAGCAGGCTGTTGAGCAGGTTGAAGGTGGCGGCTCCCAGGCACATGGCGAAAAAGAAGAGTTTCCTCTCGGCTCCCAGAATCGTGAGCGGCCGGGAGAGCGAGCGGTGGATTCGGTTGATTCGTCTGGCCTCTGCCATCGGCTTCTCCTTTCGGGAACAGCGCGTTTCAGCTTCCGGGAAAGAGCCAAGCTAGGAAGTTCACCGCGGCGATGGCCATCCCGACACCGAAGAGCACACCCGCCAGAACGCGTTTCGAGCCGCCTTCACCGAAGGCGAACGTGAGGCCCGCAACGACAATGGCGACGAGGGAGAGTCCGCGGGCGATGGTGCTGGTGAAGGCCGTTTCCAGGACGTTGACCGCGTTCTCCCAGGGCGAGTTTCCCTGCTGCGCGAAGGCTGGTGCGGCGAGAAGAAGCGCGAAGCCGAGGGTGATGAGGGGCGAGCGCATCCATCGCCGACCCATGCGTTTCCACGAAAATCGTTTCATGTTCGGTTCTCCCTGAGTTCTCGTAGTTGTGAGGCGGTTCAGTCGAGAAGGAGTTCCCGCTGGCGCGGTCGCAGAGAAGGCACTTCGAAAGCGAGGGGGGACGGCTGTCTTCGCCGGTTCCTGGATTCCCGTCCAGGCACACTTGGAGCGTTCGCTCCTGTACAGCGTTGTCCCACGATCGCGTCCGTCGTGCTGTTGGCCGCACGCTCGACAAGGAGGCCGGCCGATGGAATCGGCAGCGCCTTGTCCGCGGGAGTTAACCGGCGGGAACTCCCCTCACACTACTAATCAGCCACGGAAAAAGAAAACGGACCGGGTACCCTGCAAATATTTTTCAAGGAGCCACCACCCTTCCGAAACCGCCGCGTCCGGATCCTCATCCGGGGCCCGGCTCAACGCGGGAAGAGGTTAAGCTGTTCGGGCCGCGCCATTCCCGAATTCCGGGCGATGCGGCGCAAGCGCGCGAGGAGCCGCTGGACGCGGTGGCGGACCGCCACCGGGGATTGTCCGCTGCGGAGGCCAAGGTCTCGGCCGGACATTTGTTCGAGCTTCAACTGCGTCAAAAGCTGGCGTTCTTCGAGGGAAAGCCATCCCCTTCTCTCGCAGGTATCGAGAAACCGCCGCAGAAGAATTTCCGAATGCCCGTCGTCTTTCGCTGCATCTTCCGCAGGGACTAGAGGCCTGTGTCCGTTCAGCTCGTTTTCCAGCGAAGTCCGGGACTCGCGGAGTGCCCAGCGAAACGCGCTGCGGCGCAGTTTCCTGGCAATGGTAAAGGCCAGGTGCGAGCGGCGGGAGCGGAGTTCCTCCGAGGGAAGAAATCCGAGGAGGACTGCGAACAGATGCTGGGCGATGTCTTCGCGGGCAAGCGAAGGAAACGTGGCTGCGATCTGGTTCATGGTGCTGTGGAGGGCGGGAACGAATGCGAGAAGAAGAAGTTTCTGCGCGGTCGCTGCGAACGCCCTCTCGCCGCTTCGCGCCAGAAGATCGAGAAGGATCTGGTCGGAGGAAGACTTCAGGAGCTGTTCCTGGTGGCCGTGAAGGCGGTCGAAGAGCGCAAGCGCGGTCGGAAATGCGTACAGTGCCGGTGAGAATGACGCAAACCTTCGGTATTCCTCGTGGCCCTTGTCGCCGTCCAGTTCGGCAACGAGGCTCGTTTCCAGCCGGCAGACCAAACAAGTGCATTTCGGGCCGGTAAGCATGAGAAAGCCCCCCATTTCCTCGGCCTTTGCTTCCAATGCGGCGTTTTATCTTTTCCGTTCGCGGACGCGGCTTGAGCGTCCGAAAGCAGCCCGCTCGAAAGCCCACGTCCCGGGATCCTTCTGCTGAAAGCTCCGTTTTCCGGCGGCGTGGTCGGAACTGCGGCCCGAGCGGAGGGAGCAAATGCTGCTACAGCAAGCGCAGGGAGCGGGAGGATTCATTTCCCGTGGTCGGTATGGCGGCCAGCAAAAAAAAGGCCCCGGCTTGGCGCCGGGGCCTTTGCTTCCAGCTGCTAGAACGGATCAGCGTCGGAAGCCTCCGGAGCCCCGGTGGAGACGGGAGCTTCGGGCTCGGGTTCGTTGCGGTCGAGCTTTCGCACGGCGTCGGCGCGAATCGACCAGGAAGTGATCTTCGCGGCCGGAGCTTTCTTGCCCTTGCCGTTCGGGCGTTCGTAGGTTGAGCTGACGAGGCTGCCCTCGACTAGCACGAGAGAGCCTTTGTGGATCGAGGTGACGACGTATTCGGCGAGGCGCGGCCGGAAGACGCAGATGCGGTGCCACTCGGTTTTCGAGACCCATTCATCCTCGGCGTTCTTCCAGGAGCGCTGCGTGGCAACGGAAAGGACCGTGAATTTGGAGCCGTTGTTCCGCGCCTGCCGCCGCTCGGGGTCGGCGCCGACGAATCCGATGAGAGTGACTGAGTTCAGGTAAGACATGTGTTTCTCCTTTTTCTGCACCATTTTCCTGGGGCACCCAAAAGCGAGTGGCTTCTGCTCCCAAAGCGAGGCTCTGCTTTATGGGAGGGACCCGCATGGTTCGGGAGGAACCGGGAAAGCAGAAGAGCCGAAGCTGCCGGGCGCAGGAATTAGCCCGAAGCAGTGCCCAGGGAAATGAGCGGCAGAAAAAGGTGTGGCCTACAGAACTCAGCAAGCGCCTTCAGGAGACGCGCAGCGCCACGCGGAGCGCCGGCACGGTTTAGCGGGAGTCGATTCTTTCGGACGGGCTGGAGAGGGGCAGCTCGGTGTCAGCCGCGGATGGGACGACGAGCAGAATACCGATCTATGTCGTCGCTATCTTTTCTGCGGCAGCCTCGGTCACCACTTTCGCGGAAGCCAATGGGCCCGCGGAGTACCGAAGCCGCGTTCGCGCCAGCTGGAAGTACATCTCGGAGAGCTCGATGCCGATGTACCGCCGGCCTGATTCACGGGCCGCAACCAGCGTGCTTCCGCTTCCGCAGAACGGATCCATCACGACTCCTCCAGGACATGAGAACGATTCGATCAGAGGTTTCAGGACGCACACTGGTTTCTGCGTGGGGTGGAGTCCGTTTCCGGTGTACTTCCAGGAGACTACGTCGGGAATCGTCCGTGCCGGCTTCGGCGGATTGCCTTTCGCGAGCAGATAGGCGCATTCGTGATGGTATTTCAGGAAGCGTTCGCGCGATGCATACTCCTTCACGAACACCAGGTGCCCTACCGCGCAAAAGCCTGCCTCGCGCCAGGCAGCGAGAAACTTGTCGACGCGGTTCCACGAATAGAAGCTTGCGCAGAAGCAATCCCGCCGAAGCAGGCGATAAACCTCTGCGAAAGCGGGTTTGAGCCAGGTGTCGTTACCGTCGTTGATGACAGTGCGCCCGTCCCTTGACGAATAGTTCAGAAGGTACGGCGGATCGGTGAGGACGAAATCCACGCTGGAACTGCGGAACGCCCGCATGATTTTAGTGCAATCGCCTTGCAAGATTGTGTTGCGATACGGCTGGCTGACGGCTGGGTTGCTCTCTGCAGAATTCATAATCGTTCTCCTGTTTCGGGAGCTTCTTGCTCCCTTCCACCACCAGCAAGGGAGCAAGCGCCCGAAACGAAGAACGGAAGCCGGTAATCGGCGCGGATAGGCCGGAACGATTAGCATCAGCGAGTGACGCCGTCATTGGGTGGCGCGAGAAGTGCTAGTGGAGGCCGGAGGCGTCAGAGAATCTCAGCCGTGGACGCGCCGATTTCCGAGCGGCAGGAGCAGAGAGCAGATGCCGCCAGCGAAGAAGTGCAACACACTCGACATTGCCGTTCGAGATGCGTCATGCGGGAAGGGACGAAGAATGGGGAGCACGTCTTCACCGTCTGCCGGCGATCGAAGCGTTCACGAGCGAATCAGTGCGCACATCCCAAAAGCGAAAATCGACAGGATATCCTTGGCTCTACCTTTGAAGATTTGAGGAAGCGCGCGCCACGGTCGGTCAGAGCTCGAAGTATGTTTAGGAACCTAGGACACGCTCTCGCTGCCCGCGGCCAATGGGGGACACCGTGCCGTCATTCGGGTCGGAGTGCCTTCGCGCCCTGCTCCAAATCTGCGAGCTGCTGTTCCAGTTCCGCACGAAAGATCTCGGCTTGCTCGTAAAGCCGCGCATTTTGGATGGCCACGGATGCCGGAATGGCGAGCGATTTGGCGAGGCGAAGATGTTCGCCGGTAAACGTCCCTGCCTGCGTGTCGCCGAGCGAAAGAAGGCCGAGAACTCGCTGCGAAGCGACAAGAGGAACGCAGAGCCAGGAGCGAAGATGCGAGAAGCCCTTGAAACGCGCCCATTCAGTTTCTTGGTCGGCGTCCGCGATTAGGACGCTTTTCTTGGCTGCCAGGACCTCCGTTAGAAACCTGCTGTCACACGCGTCAAGAGTTGCGGGAGACCGCGGTAGGCGGCGGCCTGGTTCGCAGTTCTGGACTTCGCGAGCAAGAAACAGCCGCATGTTCGCTTCCACAAGCATGACCTGCGCCGATTCGCACGGGACAAGACTCAGAAGTGACTGAAGAAGCGTATCGAGCACGTAGTCCATGCTCAAATCCTGCGTGAGCGCGAGGCTGGTCTTGCGAAACGCCTCGGCCTCCGCCCTGGCGGCTTCCGCCATATCCAGGTTCCGGGCCATCTGCTCCTCGGCGGACTTGCGTGCCGTAATGTCCTGGGTAGTCCCGACAAGCCGCCGGAGAACTCCACGAGCGTCCCTCACGGGAAACCCCCGCACCCAGACCCAACGCGTTGTGTTGTCGGGCCTGAGTATCCGGAACTCCTCATCGAATTGGCCCGTACTAATGGATTCGTCCAATCGCGAGAGCACGCGGACCCGGTCCTGGGGATGAATCGCGTCCTCATAGGACAGGGGATCGTCGCACAGCGACTGGAGGGAGCGGCCGGTGATTGTCTCGTAGGCGGGGTTGGCATAGAGGACTCGCCTGTCTGCAGCATCCAGCATCCAGAAGATTTCCTGGATGTTTTCGGCCATCTGCTGGAATCGTTCCTCGCTTTGGCGCAAGGCGGTTTCCGCACGCTTCCTCTTGGTGACATCGCGAAACACTATGACGTGGCGGCCCGGAAGAAAATCGGCCTTTGCCGTGTACTCGACAAAAGCCATCCGGCCGTCGCCGCGCAAGATGCGCGCCTCTCTTTGCTCGCAGGTTCGCGCGATGAATCTTCTCCAGGAAAGATTGAAGTCTTGGTCCTCGACGAAAAACTTACCGATCGACTGACCCACCAGCGCATCGCACCTAGTTCCCAACAAGTCGAGGGCCGCCGGGTTGGCTTCGAGACACGCGCCCGGGTCGTCGAGGATCAGAATGCCGTCCAGGGCATTCTCAAAGACGGATTTGTATCTGCGTTCGGCGGCGTCCAGCGCATTCGTGGTCTCACGCTGTTCCCGGTGCGCGAGAACCAAGAAGCGTGCATGGAGGCCGATGGCAACGGAAAGAGCAATTAAGAGGGCTGCAAGGAGGACGAGAGAGAGCGAGCCATTTGAAAAGTAGGCGTGCAGCGCAGTGCCCAGCAAGGCGGCGGCTGCAAAGGCTATGAGAATGGATCCGGCGCGCAGCCAGCGGCGGGGGAACCCTTCGGGCGATATTTCGTGGTGCATCTTCATACTACCGTGCTTCCCTTCGCGGGACGAGACCGGCCCGCAGCCCTCCGCAATGGACCGATCTTCCTCGGCTTCCGGCTCGATTCGCGTGTTCGAGAGGATGCTATGCCTAGAGTGAAGGAGAGTCAATGTACCGTCTCGGCATCCCAATTTGCACGAGTCTCTCACCGAAACTCCAACACAGATACCGGATCCCTCTGGTCATTGCACGGATTCGCTGCCGAATCGGATGCACGGCGCGCAGCGGTGCGACTCTTCCTGGTCATTTTCATCAGGTTTCTGATCGTCCGCAACGGAAGCCGCGCTTCTTGACTTCCGGAAACTCCCGGTGTTTACTCCCGACGTAAGACTTCTCAAAGTAACTTCGCACCACGAGTCCAGGAGACAGAAATGGCCGCTCTCGGCAGAGCTCTTGCGTTTGTCTTGGCGTGTTCACTGGTGACGGCTGCGGACGGAAACACATTTTGCCGCGTGCGGTACAACGGAGGAATGGTTTCCACGAAGGTCGACCCCAAGGACTGGGACAACAAGCTCACCATTACTTCTGACCTTATCGACTTCAATCTGAAGGACGGCCAGAGAATCGACATTTTACCGAAAAGCGTGACGGCACTCAGCTACGGCCAGGAGGCGCACCGGCGGGTGGGAACGTTTGTAGCTTTGGCCTTCGTCTCTCCGGTGGCTCTCTTCGGTCTCTTCCACAAGACACGGCTGCACTTCATCTCCATCGAGTATACGGAGAAGGGCGGCAGTGGAGCCGCCCTGCTGCTGCAAGGAGACAAGGACAACTATCGCGCCATCCTGGTTGCGCTGCAGGGAGGTGACGGGAAAGCCCGTATCGGTCAGTGAAGAGGATCGAAAGTTCGTTCCGGTCAATGTGACGTCCATAGTCTCGAAGGCGAGCCCCGCTGAATCCGCGGCTGCGTCGTCCGCTTCATCTCCGGCGGTGGAGACGGGGACAATTTTCGTGAATTCTACTCCGGCAGGCGCCGATGTATATGCAGACGGGAACTTCGTGGGAAATGCCCCTGCGACGCTCAAGCTCGTTTCGGGCAAGCACTCCATACGAGTAAGCATGTCCGGGTACAAGGACTGGAGTCGGGAAATGACGGTCATGTCGGGATCGTCCGTGAATCTGGCGGCCGGGCTGGAAAAGGACGGATCGTAGGTTACGACTGGGGAGGAACCCTATGCGAAAGATTATCCTCTCGTCCTTGCTTTTTCTTTCCGTGGTGGGAGTGGCCGCAAGCCAGACGAAGGCTGCGCATCTGACTGCTGCGGAAGCCAAGAACCATGTCGGTGAGAGGGCGACGGTGTGCGGCAAAGTCGCGAGCTCGCACTACGCGCAGCGGAGCCGCGGCGAACCGACGTTCCTGAATCTGGACGAGCCCTATCCGCGCGAAATCTTCACGATTGTGATCTGGGGAAACGACCGAGCGAAGTTCGGGGAGTCGGAGCAGAAATACCGCGACAAAAACGTCTGCGTAACGGGAACCATCGCGAGCTACCGTGGAACTCCCGAGATTGCGGCGAGTCAACCGGAGCAGATTAATCTGGTGAAGTAAGTCTGAGGGCTAGGAAGAAACCAGTAGCCAATGACGGAACGGCCTCGTGGGCCATTGACTTGTGCATTTCGGTCGACTTCCTTGCCGGTTCGCGGGAGCTTATCGGCCAGTGCCGATGCAGCGGTAGTTCGAGTCTGCGATCATAAGGTTTGACTCCCTGATGACTGGCTTGCTCTCTACCGAATTCATAACTGGTCTCCTGTTTCGGGAGCCTTTGGTCCGTTTACCCGGACTCAGGGAGCAAGAGCGTGAAATAGGGCGCGGCACGCACGAGTACGCGACTTTTCGGTGGCGCGAGAAGTGCTAGTGGAGACCGGAGGTGGTAAGGATCAGAGCCGGCGACGCGGCAATTTCGGAGCGGCGGGGATAGAGAGCAAGCGGGTCGGCGGAGGAGTTCAAACGAGCCAGGAGGCGAGCCCCGTTGAGGAGAACGCAACACGGGCTTATGTTGCCGCGGCGGAAGGCGTGATGATAGAGGAGAAATGCGCATTCACTTGTGAGGCGATTGCATGGACGCGGATCAAGCACGTCGCATACTGGCTGATTGGGGTGGGGAAAATGGGCCAGCCGATTTGCCAGCGTCGCTTCTGGCAAGTCTGACCGTTGATGATCTTCCAGATGGCGCGACAATACAGATCGGAACCATGAAGGACGGTGCCCTGCATCTCGACTGGAACGGGACGCTTGGTCGGGATGGCAAGGAAATCCATGGAGAGGCGGACCATACTTGTACCCGCAAATATTGGTATTCGCCGCTGGGGCTCGAACAGTATCTAGATCTTGTGAGAAGAGCCGTGGAAACGCGCCATCGTGTACGGGGCGATGTCGAACTGACTGACTATGACGACGATGGGGCTTACGTGGCACTACGCTTCCACATCGACACTGGGGAGAGGAATTTGGGAAAAGCGTTCGATGCTATCCGAAAAGTTGCGGCCGAAATCGAGGAAGTAGCGGAACAAGCGGCCGACGAGGTTGGGCAACGCATCGCCGAGGTCGCGGCACAGATGTCGGGGTGGGGATCACAGACACTAGACGGGCTGGTTGACGCCGTAGAAACAGCACGTTCGGCGGACGATAAGGGCAGAACACTCGAAGAGCTTTGCAGCAGGCTGTTCGCATCCGTTCCGGGATTGGTCGTGACTGGACGAGTCCGGACTGAAACTGAGGAAATCGACGTCTCGATCCTGAATGACAGTCACGACCCGCGGCTGCTACGGGAGGGAGCGTTGGTTCTCGCTGAGTGTAAGAACTGGAGTGGCAGATGCGGAAAGAATGAATTCGTTGTTTTTTCGCGGCAAGCTGGAGAATCAAAGCCGGAGATGCACTCTCGGTTTCCTTATCTCGTGGAATGGATTTAGCGACACGTTCGTCAAGGAAATGCTGCGGGGCAGTCGGGAGGAGATTCTCGCCGTGCCGGTGACGGGTGAAGATATCCGGTCAGCTGTACGCTCTGGCAACTTTGCGAAAGCTCTCCTCCAATGCTGGGATCGGGCGGTGAATCTGTAAGGCCAACCTTCCCTAATTCTCGTCACCGGCAGGAGGCACAATTATCGCGACGATCTTCCCGCGAGATTCGATCCTTACGGACTGTCTACCGAATCGCGCACGCGACAGGTATTCGGACATACGGCACCGAAATCCCCCCGGGGTTATGGCTTTGTGCCGATATTGGGGCCGGGTAAAACGACGGTGACCGTCCTTGCCCGCGGGAGCCTGTCCGGCTGGGATGAGTCGCGCCAAAGTTTGCCCGCGTTTTTCGACTGCGAAGGAAGCACCACCCCACCGGACCATCCCCAGACAATCGGCCAAATTGCGATACAGTTCGCTTGGTGTGACCTTGTCATCTCTCTTCATGATTTCTCCACTTAAAGTCGCAAATATCGTAACGATGATAAGGGGTGACAGATACGTTGTCAATGGCCCACCCAGGATTGAAGGAACAGCTGTCGTCAGGGTGGCGTGTTTGCGCGATTAGACTCGGGCAAAAGAGCTATTCTGGCCAGAGAAGAAATTCGACGGTGTCCGCGATGACCGATGTATTTTCACGTTCGAAGCGAAGCTGGGTAATGAGCAGGATTCGTGGTACTCATACAACTCCCGAGATCGTCGTGCGTAGATTTTTGCATGTGCGAGGGTTCCGATTTCGATTGCATGTTCGCTTATTGCCTGGCTGCCCGGATGTTGTTCTGCCACGGTACAGGTTGGCGGTGTTCGTTCTCTGGCGCAGCACGAAAGATCAAAACTCGGAGCAGCACTCCGCATCCTGCCGAAGGCTCTGGGTTTACGCGCCCCGCCTTTTGACTGGGATCACGACCAGGGACGGACGATTCCAAGCTTCTTCATCCGAAAA
>Ga0335072_10000366_pt1 | contig 93413 bp, 84 predicted proteins | sample Lox_Sample_21_FD_206725 | JGI IMG/M metagenome (GOLD analysis project Ga0335072, IMG submission 206725) | Soil microbial communities from Loxahatchee National Wildlife Refuge, Florida, United States - Lox_Sample_2.1 | ecosystem: Environmental > Terrestrial > Soil > Wetlands | place: USA...
CTACATCATGCGCGTGTGTCCCAATCTTCCGCGCCATCATTGCGTTGTGGTGCCTTCTCTCTTGCCTTCCCTCGCGTTGCGTAATGTCTGATCTGCTTTATCTCGACTTCCCAGAGTTTTTTGTATCGGATCTGATGTTTGCGAGGCAGCTCAAAGCTTCATCCAAAAAACAGTCGAAGAGACACCTCTCGCAACGTCCTAGCACCATGTCCACGGCCGATATTCCACGAGCGCTGCCCTATACGCCAGTGGCAGTGAGGGAGGAATTGGATTCATTTGATTCATTGGATCTTGAGAAAGAGTCCATGGTTCGCCAAATGTCATCGGAGTCACTGGCCACGAGCAGCAGTACTCTCGGCAAGCTAGACAGCGAGGCAGGCGGAAAGAAGCGTTTCACGTTCGACGCGCGCTTCATATCTGATGCAATTATCGGCCTTTCGGATGGTCTCACAGTGCCATTCGCACTCACTGCTGGCCTTTCTGCTCTCGGAGACACCAAAGTTGTGATATTTGGTGGTCTTGCCGAGCTCACAGCGGGTGCCATCTCGATGGGCTTGGGCGGTTACCTTGGAGCAAAGAGCGAAGAGTACAGTTCCACGGCATCTTTGTATCTTCGATTTTCTTGCTAACATCGATTCAGAGAATCATATTGGGCTACCGAAACAGACACACGTGATCTCGCCCTCCACGACCCTGACACGGCATCCGCACAAATATCATCCACGCTCACCGAGTACGGTTTCCCGCAGCCGACCATTGACGAAATCACACTCCACCTCCGCAAATCATCTCCAGACGTCTTTGCTTCTTTCCTGCTCCGCTTTCAGCACACTCTCACCGAGCCACCCCAATCACGTGCTATCATCTGTGCGCTCACCATTGCCCTTGCCTACTTCCTCGGTGGCCTCGTGCCGCTGCTGCCATATTTCTTTTTACCGACGATCAGCATTGCTCTTATTGCTAGCATAGTAACAATGATAGTGGCATTATTTGTGTTCGGCTACACGAAGACTTGTTTTGTGAGCGGATGGAGCGGCGGGAGGAATGTATGGAAGGCAGTGGTTGGCGGTGGACAGATGGTTGTGGTCGGCAGCTTGGCGGCAGGCGCTGCCATGGGACTTGTAAAAGCATTTCAAGGGCTTGCAAATTCGTCTTGATGAACTTCACAATGCGTTACGGGTTTCTCATGGTTCTTACGACTGCTCGAATCCAAGCAAGAAGGAAAAAGCAGTTTCCTTCTATCGAAATTCAATATACCGTATCTCTAGTCCTCTTCCATCTCTTCACCAGCCGTAACATTATTTTCCTTGTCTTCGCCGCCCTCGAAAACGTCATTTTATCGGTATCATACTCCTCTTCCTCCTGGTCATACTCTTCTGCACTCTCGCACTCGTCTTTCCAGAAATCAAGCTCTGCTTTCGAGTATACCTTGCCGTATGCGATAAGGAAATATATAAATAGACGACTTATTATATAGTTTACACATGGGAGGACTCTGTGAATCTCTCGGGCGGAAGAATTATTGTGTGGAAGTTATGATTTGGATTCATGGAGGTAGATACTGATCTTGAAGGGCCAGATTTAGGAGAATTGCAACGGCAGGATGAATGAATAGAGTAGGGTTCTCGGGGTTTCGATAGTCTGTATACACAGCCACGAAAGACGTCTCTGCTCTTTATTACATAGACTCGCGGTCGGCTTACGACTATGTCCCCAAACTATGTGTTGCTTCAATATCCACTGGTGTAAAGCGGAATAGAGCTTTGTAAGTCTATATAGTATGAAAGGCTAATAGTTAGTCCGGTTCGTGTTCGCAGGCAATCACCGAGCATTGTGCTTCTAGAAACTGATGCGAGAGTTCGGCCGAATTCGAGCGCGATTCGTCCACCTCGTCCTTTAAATGCTAACAGTCTCTGAGATATTCTGGAGGTCATAATTAATTCACGCTAACTAACTACTTAATCATGAAAGTAATCTTGTCTGGTTGCACTGGATTCATCGGCGGGGTCGCTTTGCGACATGCGATTCGATCTCCCGATATAACTTCAATTGTGGTTCTTTCGCGCAGGAAACTTGAAGACCCCGAGGCAGTCAATAGTCCCAAGGTCAAGACCGTCATCGTTGAAGATTTCCTAAACTACTCTGAGGATGTGATAAAAGAGACTCAAGGGGCAGAAGCGGCGATATGGTCAGTTTTGTTTTCCAATTAAGATTCTGGCTAACAAAGGCCAGGTCCATCGGAACCTTTAATATCTGGGATGAAGCATACTTCAATAAAGTGCAATCCGATTTCACAATTGCAGCGGCCAAGTTCTGCGCCACCTCTCTTGCTCCAAAGTTACCACCGGGCAAGAACTTCCGCTTCGTGAGAATCAGCGGCACTGGCTCGGTGCAAGATCAAAATAAGAGACTGCTATTATTGGCCAAGGCAAGAAAGATGGGCGTAAGTACACCCACAGCTTTACCAAGTCACCCACTGACGTTCATGTTAGGGTCGCATGGAGCTAGAATTGGTAGCAATGGGGAAAGAGTATCCCAAGTTCGAGGTCATCCTTCCCAGGCCCAATGCGGTGTTGAACGACAAGCGAACTCTATCAGATCGTGTAAAGGCTTTGGTGTTGACGCACATCGATGTGAGTGAACTGGGAGCGGCAGTTGTCGATCTAGCTATTCATGGAAGTGAGCAGCAGTATCATTCGAACGAAGAGCTGGCTGACAAAGGAAGGAAACTACTTGATGCGAAGAAATAATGACGGTAGTATGGCTTTTTTATGTACATATGGCAGATTATTCTCACGAAATTCTCCGCTTTTGTTATGTAGCTTATTGTAATAATGGACCTGGCTTGAAACGGTTTGAAGTTCATAGACTAGACATTAATCATTGACAATTTTGCGTTAGCAACAGGCGGTCCATTTAAAACGAGCTTGATTGCGATTTCGCATTGCCATTTAATTAGTAGCGCTATAGCACTTTCGGTGGTTGTTCTCGGATAATTTCCAGATCAACATGTGCTGTTGATGTTGAGCGCTGTCTTCATGCTTTCTTGAAGGTCGAGTGATTCGGAATTCTGGCCAGAAATGTACCCTACCAGAGTGGTAGGAAATTTCTACGCACCGATGACTGCTGACATCATTTTGGCTCACTTCTCGGTCAAGCTCGAGACTGCTTTGAATACGCAAGAGGTCGTAATCCCGGACCATTTCCAAAGCGCACCGGTATTGTTGAATTCAACAGCTTCAACGAGGCCCGGGAATGTCGCGCCAGAGTATCCCGTCCACAATCCTGGGGCGAATACAACATGCTTGAACCATGGCCGACCATCCAACCCGTCCTTGTAAAGGAAATATCTCTCAAGTTTTTTGTACCTGTCATTGACCGACTTAACACGCCAGTGCGTTTTGATCCTTTGCCACCATTTCCACCAAGGAATCGAGTGTTGTGTGATTTCTTCAAGAAGCTCAGCCGCCTCGGCATCTAGCTTTATGGAAGCATTGTAAAAGGATTTGATGGCAAATTCGAGACCCTGGAAAGCAGGGTTTGGCTTCAACACTTCGATGTCCTGGAACATACTGGAATTCACTGCCTTCTCCTCAAGCGAATCCAAATACTTTGATAAGCCCTCAGCGTAATCGGTGGCATTGAACTGTATGACTGGAGTCTCTGCAATTCTGGCGGCGAGTAGAGCCAACAGTCGGGCAATCGTTGCGTGATATTTGAAGCCAGGGTCACCAAACTTATCCATCCAAGCAAAACTATCGTAATTGGAGTGATAGTGGTAAACTGGCGTGTCTGGACCTGGTCCGAAGCCCATGTCGATAGAAGGAATACCGGCAAAGTCTTGGAATGCGGTGAAGTCACTGCCCGAGCCCATGGTGTTGATATGCTTGTGCCAGACATCGTACACCGTTTGGCCGACTATGGTTTGATTCGGAGATAGGACGAGTTTTGTAGTCTCAATGAGAGCCCTATTGAGTAGTGGTGCCGCAGATGCTTTGAAATTCGGTCCGGTAGCTCCAATGTCAACGTTGAGGTACGCAACTGCGGACGCGTTGAGCCATGGAATGTATTCTTCAACCCATTCTGTGGATCCGACAAGGCCATATTCTTCACCATCCCAGCTAGCAAATACGATGGTGCGCAGCGGCTTCCAGCCCTTCGCAAGAGCAGCTCCAAAGCTCCGGACAACCTCGTTCAGTGCAGCAGATCCACTGTTAGGGTCTCCGGCACCTCCAGCAACCCAAGCATCTCGATGATTCCCAATAATGACGACTTCGTCTTCGATAGTTCCATTTATGAAACCAATCACGTTCCAGAAAGGCGTTGTAACGTAATCTTGTTCATTCACAAGATTCAAAACCACTTCATCTGGAGTTGGGCCAACGTTGTACTTGATTCCTTTTCCACTCAACCCTCCGCCTTCCCAGCGGGTACCGAGAGATTCCGCCTTCGGACCGTAACCATTCAGAGCTTTCAATATCGGTAAAGCGTCGAGGTAGGAAATTGGTATGGAAGGAATTGACGGCGTTGAGGCATTGGCTGGGAGACGCGGACTGTCTGGCTTCGATGGATAGCCTGGTGTCGTGGGATCTCCAGGCGCAACGGCTGAACAAGACTCGTTAACATCAGCTCAGATGACCATCTAATAAAGACCTACACAAAAATTGCACGCTGCCACGCTGAACGCTACTCGGTTCTCGAGCTGGTCCATAGGGATACGATTTGTAGCCATTTTCGATCGTGACTTCGCCGTCGTCGCCGGGATCACTGTAAATAACGACGCCAACCATGCCGAGTTGTTCGGCGCGTCGCACTTTAAGACCTCGGAAGATAGTACCGTACTTGACCAGAGCAATTTTGCCTTTCAATGTGACATTGGCTGCAACGAGGTCTTCGAAATCCTTATAGGTGCCATAGTTGGCAAACACATATGGAGCCGTGACGTTGCCAGAAGCGCTGTAACCGTGGAACGTCGGAATACGGTCGGGCAGCCCAGAAGTTCCGTCTTCTTCCAGTACATCTTCCTCAAGTTTTGCTTCATAGATAACTTTCCAGGTGCTCATGTCCGAAGAAGCAGCAGTGTCCGACATACTTTGTCCATTCACATTGCTCTCACCGCTCTTCTGGAGAAGAGCTAACCGATGTCCAAGGGGGTAATTGACGTAGATATCATAAGAAACAATCTCGGACTGTTCAATGCCGAACTCTTTCCATTTGTCTCTTGTCCATTCCGCTTGTGAGAGATTCTTCCCAGCCAGGTGCGGGCCAGAAGTATAATATTGACTCCATTCCCGCGCCTTCAGCTCGTCGGGCGTTCCAGCAAGAAGTTTGATGAGTTCAGGATATGTAAGGCCTTCATCTGCACTTGATTGTATCGAAAGGGAGTTGTGGTGTCTGTCGTGGTCTCGAAAGAAAGGATGTTTAGGAATGCACGGTCTGTTGGAGTGATGCGATCGCCTCTGATCTTCACAGTCTGGAAGAATGAAAAGAATCAGGAGGGTTACAATGATTGCCATCAATAAGACGGCAGTGAGGAGGAAGGTGCATATTCGACGAAGGGTGCTGTGCGGATATCGACGTCTGGGTGGAGCAACATGAACAATCGCGATGAGCGGCGTCTCCTCATTTGGGGCGTCTGCCATCTCGTAAGAATGAATTGAGTTAAAATGAAAGAGTACAAGATAACCAATACGTTATCTCATCGGTCTTGCGGTGGTTGTTAAGTTCATGAAGTTGCAGCTCGTAGTGGAAGCTGTGAAGCTTTTATTGGTGTCATCCTGTCGCGGGGTAGCAGAACGATCTTTGGCGGAGATAAGGTATGATACGGAGAGATAGAGGGCCAATTTCTCCTACACTTGAATGATTCTCTTCAAGGTCTTCAGAAGTGATCTGTATTCGTTCAGGTTGGTCTAAATTATGCAGAATGCGTCTTATTCCTTGCGCAGTCTTAGATATCTTTCAGCACATAGACATTCGCAAGTTGCTTCTTCGGCGAAGCACATGCGCAGCTACTTTGGCGGGTTGTCGTGCAAAACCACCCTTCAATCTGGTATTTGAATAGTTTATAGTATATTTGAATAGGAAACATTTGATGTGAACCTTAGGGACTAGGAATACAGAGTACAGACAATAGATCTGTCCAAAACTTGCCGAAACGGAGCTCATGTACCAATATATGCGCTCGACAAGATTACTCCTCTCTGAAGCCAAATTTGCCAGTCTGATCCAGGCCTAGTGGATTGTCCGCAGTTTGTAGCCTACCTCCCAAGCTGTCCTTTCCGTGTTCATAAGAATCTTTGTTGTCGCCACCAAGAACTTCGGCTTTCTCGTGCTTCTCTCCAGTCACAGGTCCAAGAGCAGGCCTGGTGATACCTCCAACGCCGGAAACAATAGGTTTGGTGATTGTTTCGACGCCGATGCCGACGGGCCGGAGCACAGTTCCCAGGCCTTTGCCGACGGGATCGAGAACGGGCGCAAGGAAACCTGATAACTCATGAGCAAATGGTGCTTCATCATGATGTAGGGACTCACCTTGCTGCTGTTGCTCTTCTTCGTTGTTTTCTTTAGACATGATGAATTGCTTTTGTTTGATGGTAAGTTTTAAAGTTGATGTGGAATAGAGAGAAAGTTATAGAAATGTTGCGCTTTAATGCATCATCAAGCTCTCAGCCTTCCTTGTCCCGGCTATGACGTCGATGGTGTGGTGTTGTTCTGAGACCCGGAGTGGCGATGATTAGCTACGGTAAGGTATGTAGCTAATCGGTTGGTGCTTTTTAGCTAAGGATTTTAATTGGCCTGGTTCTATCAAACCTGCCAAACCCTGCAATCCGTAAGTCCTTGCAGGAAAGATAAACAAACCTAGGGTAGCGGCTGCTCTGTTCTTTGAAGCATCTTTCATCATTTGCTACGCCACTGAGACTGCTCCAGCCTTGCCGCACAGACCATTTCAGCCCTATCAAACGCGCATCTTCAAATACCCTTCTGTTGGAAACACCTAAAACTCTTTCTTCACCTTTTCACCCTACATAACAACTTCAACATTTCTCAACTCGCTGGACTCCAACTGAAGCTTCTGCTTTAATCCATGCAGCATCACTCCAACGAATAGGTGACGCGCTTACGACTCCAAGGGCCACGTTATTTATTCGACGTCTCCCTTCGTTCCGCTGGTTGACTTTCGCCTGGATCTGCAAATCACTCTCAACTTCAAGATGCAGATCCCAAAAGTCTTTGCTGAGGCTCTTGGCCGTCTCGCATTCGAATTCCAGCAGATCCAGCCCTTCATTCCGATGCATCTTCATGTCATCCTTTCGGCGCTTTTCCCAATCTACGCAGGTGCTAACGCATCTCTCACGCGACCTTCATCTGCCGCAAAGCCTGAAAAAGCGGTCATAGGTGATGATGACGAGGATGATTTCGAATACCGCATGGAAAGCACGTCTGTAACGGAGGCTATTCTGTACCCAGTCTTCGCCGGTGCCGTACTCACCGCGCTCTACTTCATCATCAAATTTCTCCAGGATCCTACTCTTCTCAACATGGTTCTGGCTTGGTTTCTCTATGCTTCGAGTACCGTCAGTGTCACGCAACTGGTTTCCGATACCCTCCGTTTGATACACTCTTTTGTGTTTCCAGATCTATATACGAGCTCTGGCAAGCTTTGGCAAGTCGACCAGAAGTCCCGAAGGGCCAAGATCGTGAACCAATCGAACTCGGGTTTACATCGAATGTCACCACTCCCAGGTGTGTTCTCGAAGATTCCTATGCCAAAAAAGATGATCGACTTCCTTTGGACGTATCGTGAGCTTCCTAGCAAAAAGCTTACGGTCAAATTCTTCGTCTATGGGCTTGCCGCAATTCGGTATCACGTCGATATATTCGGAGCTATCGGTGGTATAGTTGCAGTTGCCTCCATTGCATTTGAGGTGTTCGTTGCAAAAAAATGGTGGATCACGAACCTCTTTGGGTTTGCCTTTAGCTACAATGCTCTCATGATTTTCTCTCCAACTACTTTCGGTATTGGCTCTCTCATGCTCACGGGGCTCTTCTTTTACGACATCGTCATGGTTTTCTATACTCCCATGATGGTCGGTGTGGCCACAGCTCTCGATATTCCCGTCAAGCTTGTGTTCCCTCGTCCTGGCAAGGATCGATCATACGGAATGCTGGGCCTAGGAGACATTGTTCTTCCTGGCATCATAATCGCACTTGCACTCCGTTTCGATCTTTACCTACACTACCTTTCCAAACAACGAAAGCAAGAGACAGCGATCGAAGACAAAGACGACTCAAAGGCCGTCATCAAAGCTCACTATATTCCACCGTCGAAGAATTGGGCCAATCAAATTTGGACTCTGTCTGCTCCCGCATCTACCAGTGTGGAACTAGGCAAGTTCAGAAAACCATACTTCCATGCCGGCTTGGTGGGATACGTGATCGGAATGGTATCGACATTGATTGGCTTGCACGTCTCGAATCATCCACAACCCGCTTTGCTCTACTTGGTACCTGGTGTGCTTGGTGCCGTATGGCTCATGGCCTTGTGGCGAGGTGAGCTCAAAGAGATGGTCAACTACACTGAGGACATCTCAGGCGAAGATAACACAGCGACGAAAGACCTCACAGATGACAAGAAGCAAGAGCGCAAAAAGAAAGGAGGTATCCTGTTCAACGAGAACCGCGAAACCATCGAACGCCGTCAATTGAAGATATGGGGATTTGAAGACGGTGACTCTGGCTCCGACGCTGATACGGAAGCGCAAAACGATGAATCGACGACACCGGTAGCTGACAAGAAGACGAGGTCTGGAACTGCCGCTGCTGGAAAGATGGAGAACAAGTTCCGTCGGGACAAGAGCCGTGACCTCATCTTCTTTTCCATTTCCACTCACACTCCCCTGAAGCGCGGCAAGGAGCGTAAGAACGACAGTGACAACAAGACCAAGGAAGTAGAAGGCGTTCCAGTTTGGACTTCTTCAAAGCAGAATGATACGGATGCAGAGTTACCAAAGAAACGACAGCGCATTGCTTGATCACATCTGGCGATGTGTGCACCGGACAAATGAGAGCCGATGCTAGAAGAGTAACTTTGTATTCTTCGACTACTTTCATCCATTGATCATGGGCATGGCATTACGAACACAGATGGGCACGAGCATAGCGATCAGTGGTATTGCATTTCAAGGCGTCAAACAGTACACCAGCATATCACGAATAGACGCATGGCTGACCTGAAGCGATCGAGCTTCATGGCGTTGAATGGGCATTCAGAAGGTTTATTTTCTTTTGCATCCGACTATATGAGCATGGTTTATACTTAGACTGATCACCGGTCAATGCAGAGTTAGAGGAACTGAAACCATTTTAAAAAACGCTCGATTCATTTTCGAAAATGCTATTCTAACCAAGTGCTTGAATCTTACCTCCCATTGTAGTCATGTCATCAACTTCAACCTCTTCGCTCCATGTTTTGCATACGAAACATTCAAATTTTGGCTTCTCGTTGAGAGACATTTGAGCTGCAAATCGTCCACCGACGGCATTTCAACGAGCTTCAAGAGGTGTACATGAAGAGACGAAGCCCACGTACTGGAACAATCAGCACTGTGGTAGATGCAGCAGAGCCATGCTTTAATCGCTGCTAATCTCGATCTAAGCTATAACTGCATCATCAGGAGCCACAGTGTCAGTTCGGATAAAACTGAGCGGCAGAACTTAAGTCCAAGTGATCTCCCTCTGTCGGAGATTACTACTTGGACAAGTCATCAAAATTCGATGACTTGGATCAGAGATTTCGTATTGGACACTTTTGGGTGCAAGTCATGGTCGTATATCCCCATCGCTAAACTTCTGTCTCGACAAGATGCGCCACATCTGTAGCTATCTCGCCTACATTCGGTCGCGAGTGGTAGTTCTTTGAAACCATCTTGAGGACTTATGACATTGCGAAACGCTCAGAGTTGCCATGGTACTGCAGTCGACCCTAAGGCTGGAGGTAGAGTTGAACGAATCTGTGGTCTTTCAATTCAACGAGCAGTGGACTTGACTCTTGCCGGCCCTAGCCCTTTGCGAATTTCATCTAGTTGCTCCATACCAGACTGGGGCTTGCCTCTCCTTACATTGTTCTTGCTAACCTTTCGATAGCTTCCGAGGAAATCATCACATATGTCGTCAAAATCGGCACGCACTAATGATGGAGCTTGTCCTGACGCTGCACTTAGACCTGTCATCCCCGAAATTCCAGAGAACATTGATGCGGTGTCATCGATATCTTCGTCCACCTTATACTCTTCTTCGATCTTTTCGAATCTGCGGTCCAAGATGGTCTGCTCCGTCGTTCGTGCCAATGCCGAAGAGCTCATACTGTAGCCAGTACTTGACGTCAAGGCTCCTTTTCGCTTTTTGCGACGACCTGCAACAAGGCTTGAGGCGCCGGAGACCAACGATGATTCGGCGTCTGTTGCGGGATTCACAGGTTTGATATTTTTCCGTGTTTTGGTGTCCTTCTTGAATTTGCTGAATTCCGCCATCCATTCCCCATTGCCCTGATCTGGATGCTCGTCGGGAACCGCGTCTGACATGGCATCATCTGCGCTTCCGATGACATGGCCTTCTTCATCCGCTTTGATTGTGTGATCTGACTCCCAGCCGTCGTCGTCGTCAGCATCCTCAAATCTGGAAGCCTCCCATTCTTGCTCATCCACTTCTTCCGCATTCTCTTGCAGTGCTTCAAAAGTATCTTCGTCATCATCAACGTATGCTTCGTCATCCAGTGCTTCAAGTACCTCTCGTAACCGCGGATCCATGTCAGGCTGAAAACCCGCGATGGCATCTGGTATACCTTGCATGTCCTGATACGTCAAATTCTTCATGAACTCACTTTCAGCCATGTCTGCGCCAAACAGGCTTTCTGCTGTGCTCGTCGTGGAGGCGCCGCTCATCAGACTCGCACCTCCCTCGCTTCGTGTCTCCAGTTCTAAATCTCTCAAGGTGTCCTCCAGATTCTGGCCTTTCCACTTCTTCCCCTTAACTGGCGCGGCATCAATGAAGAAAGCATCGCTGCTCTCACCCAAATCCCGCATATGCTGCATGTAATCATACTCTGTGTCGTCGTAAAAGATGCCATAATTGGCAGCCTCTCCTTCGTTGGCCCGAACACTAAGCCCAAATTCATCTTCGAGATCGCCACGATATTTAACCTTGCTCTTGTTCCCCAGCGCCTTTTCAGTCAAGACCATGTCCGAGGCCTCCGAGTCGTGGATTCGTGGGTCATTTTGAGCGCGGTAGACGAGAGAGTAGGTGGTCGAATTATCTTTATTGAATTTTCTGCGCGGCATTTTGGTTTATCGCGGTGGTTGGACTCTAGCAGAGAATCTGAAGTTTGAGTGCGTCGAATTTTCGAATCCGATAGTTGTGCAGCGTACTAGAAAATTGACGTTGAAGGCGCCACCAAAGATTTCGATGGTGGCGGTGCGCGCAGACGCGCCTCACGTCGTCTCGCGTCTTCTCCGACTTCTTCCAATCGGCAAATGAGGAGAATCCAAGAGCAAAACTCACACTCGGTGATATGGCACCCCTGAATACGAAGCGGTGATGCACACAGGACTTTCGGAGCCATGAAGCGAAAGCGAAAAGATACGGAAACAGTGGTCGACCGAACACTTTCGAAGCGTTCAAGAGCTGGGCAATCTGACGGTTTCACCAATGGCGAAGAAGACGAACTTGCAGAGAGCATAGCCGTAAACGGGGCAGACCGGTCTGCACGACGAAAGAGCAGCAGAAGAATTATCGAGCGTACAATCCGAGAGGGCAGAAGTGACGACGAAAGCTCGGAAGATGACCTGTTAGCTCGACAAATTTGGGATGAAGATGAGCAGGATGCTGCTTCTGACGCTGAAGAGGATGATGAGCTTGCTGCTCAACCGGAAACACCTTCAAAAAAGGCTCGTGGAAGGCCCAAAGGAAGCAGGAATAAGCGTCAAGAAACACCGCCAGGAATTTTACCGCCGCACGAGAAATACTTCTGGGACAATCGGCCAGGGGGATCTAAGACTTCCCATAATACTTTGAGTTCGCATTTACTCCTCAACCACGATGACTACTACGAGTTTAAGCAATCTTACCACGACCCTCATGAGAGCTCAGTGGAATTCCTGCTCTCTCTGCACCAGGGCTCATTTCCACAGTGGGACTTTGAGCTTGCCAATGGCTTCAACCTTTGTCTCTACGGATACGGGTCGAAGCGCTCAATCATTCAAGCTTATGCCGAACACATTCATGAGCAGGCAACGAACGAAAAGAAGTCGGTCAACATCATAATGGTGAACGGGTTTGAGACAGGCATCAGTCTACAAGACATTCTGAATCCTCTGGCTAGCACTCTGTTCGCAAAACATTTGAAATTGCCTGCTCAACCTGCGGCGCTCCTCCAGCTCATCTTGGAGAGACTCGATGAGAAGCCGCCAGCCGAACGAAGTTACATTCTAATCAATTCTTTGGATGCGCAATCAATGCGACGGCCCGCCATTCAGTCATCCCTCGCGACTCTCGCCGCACATCCTTCGATTCGGATATGCTCAACATGCGACACGCCAAACTTCCCGCTCCTGTGGGACGTTAGTCTCAAGCGGCAGTTTCGCTTCCTCTTTCATGATTGTACGACATTCGAGCCTTTTGATCGGGAGATCGATGTCGTCGAGAGCGTCAATTCACTGCTTGGGAGAAGTGGCAGACGGATCGGTGGACGGGACGGTGTCGGTTACGTCCTGCGAAGCCTCCCAGAAAATGCCAGAAGTTTGTATAGAATCTTGGTAGCCGAGCAACTTGCCGCAGCCAGTCTAGAGGATGGTGTCGACCTCGATGGAGACATACCCGTAGGGAGTACGGAGAATGCCGTCTCAGGTATAGGAGAAGGAGTCGAATTTCGTGTTCTCTACCATAAAGCAAGGGAAGAGCTGGTTTGCAGTACGGAGCATCAATTCCGAGCGCTGCTTAAAGAGTTCTATGACCACCAAATGATCGAAAATCGTAGGGACACTCTTGGGACGGAGAGACTCACAGTACCATTTAGGAAAGAAGAGCTAGAGGGTTTGCTAGAAGATCTGGTGGAATAACTTGTTACTTTTTTGACGAAGCACTGACGAAAATCGCTGATCAGATCTCATAGAATATACCCGTACATCGCGCCTGTTACCATGCATGCAGTCCAATATTACGAGGACGTAATTACCATCCTCTCTGCGCGAGACGCTCCTTCTCACTCATCGCTCCCACACTGATTCCGACCATTGGCTCGCCCAAATCCATGCTCACCTCAGCTAGAACCTTCGGATCTTTGAAATATGTGACAGCCTGTACAATGGCCTTCGCCCTCTTCGCAGCGTTACCCGATTTGAAAATGCCACTTCCAACAAACACGCCATCGCAGCCTAGCTGCATCATCAGCGCAGCATCAGCGGGTGTAGCCACACCTCCGGCGGCAAAGTTGACCACTGGAAGCCTCTTCAGCTCAGCAGTTCTCTTCAGCAGCTCATACGGAGCTCCAATCTCCTTTGCATATTTCCGCAGCTCTTCCGACGTCATTCCACTAGCCTTCGCAATCTCCGTGTTCACAGTTCTCATGTGTCTGACAGCCTCGACGACATCGCCAGTGCCCGCCTCGCCTTTGGTCCTTATCATTGCGGCGCCCTCGTCTATGCGCCGCAGAGCCTCACCTAGGTTCCTGCACCCGCATACAAACGGAACCTTGAACGGTGTCTTCTCGACGTGGTAGGAATCATCCGCAGGTGTTAGGACCTCCGACTCGTCGATGTAGTCGACACCAATGGCCTCGAGGATCTGGCACTCGACGAAGTGGCCTATGCGCGCCTTAGCCATAACGGGAATCGTCACTGCCGCCATGATCTCGCTGATGAGCTTTGGGTCGGACATGCGAGCGACGCCGCCTTGGACGCGGATATCGGCGGGCACTCTCTCAAGAGCCATTACGGCCGCAGCGCCTGCTTCTTCAGCGATGCGCGCCTTGAGGAGGAATTAGTATACGAGCGGGAAACCGACATGGGTGGTTAACGATCGTACCTGCTCTGCATTCACCACATCCATGATCACGCCGCCCTTCAGCATGCGAGCTAATCCTTCTTTAACCGACTGCTGGCCTTGCGAATCGCCATTGGCGATCTCAGAGCCGTTGGTGGTGGGTAGTTCCGTTGCCATGGTGTGCAATTGAATAGCTTCAGCTTCGAGCAGGAAAAGACCAAGTGCCAGTTACGGTGAGGAGTTTTGAAGAAAGACTGAAGCGAAACTCGGCAGAAACATGAATGAGAAGCTTGAGTCACAAGTTACAACACGAGGTCAATTGGCTCGTCCCTCCACAAATTTTCTTACGAGTTGGGTGGATTGCGCCCTTGCAGTAAGCCGCGACAAGCCGATGTCGCCGGATGGGCGCTAACGCCATCAGGTGGGTCTAGCCGCCAACTTCACCATAGGCTATCTATCCAACGCATTAATCAACATCGAACGTTGTTTCTGTAGTCTCATTGCTTCACAGTGCCGGCTTTCTTCTATAAAAGTAGCATGTTGACATGGCAGTGGCCAATGGACGTTAAGGAATTCTGAGTAAGAGCATAATTGGCCTCGTACTCCGTGTACAAGCGCCTTCGTATTTGCACATCTCCGGTTTGTACATCTTCGATTTGTGCATCTTCGTTTTCGTACATCTTCAATTGCATATATTCCCTGAAGCTTGAAACGACGATGCCACCAAAAAGCCAACGGCAAGGAGAGTGGAGAGGATGATAATTGGGCATGAAACTACGTCCCTACGGAACACTGATCTGTATCCGGTACCCAGGTGTGATAGCATTCCTTCAATCGTCCACGCCGACCATTTTGCAAGACTCCTTCCACAGCCTGTCCTCGTTCTCCGGGTTGTAAGCCCACTCAGCATATCCGTCGTCGCCAATTGTCAGACTCTCGGTTCCCAAGAACGCCGACTGAACCTCGCAATCGGCAAGGTATTTGCCGCCTGTGCCCTCCCACTCCTTGCTCACGGCGGCATAAACTGTCGTCGCCGCGCCCTGGGCCGCGCTTTTCATATACGTCTGTACGGCGGGATTCTGACTCCATTGATCTAGCATTTCAGTGGGTACGTGCTGCTGAAGGTTGGTCCAAATGCCACCGGGATGCAGAGACGTTGCATGCAGACCGCTGGGGCCGAAGTGTCTGTCGATGTAATTTGCGAGATAGATATTCGCCGTTTTGGCTTGGCCATACGCCTTTCCACCATCATACGGCTCCTTCTCGAAGTTGTAGTCATCGAAGCGGATTTTACCCTCTCGGTGGCCTATCGAGGATACTGACACCACGCGTGAATTGAAGCTGGGAGTGGACGACGCCAGAAGGGTCTTCTTCAGCAGCTGGAACAGCAGGAAGTGCCCGAGGTGATTGGTGCCGAATTGGGTTTCAAAGCCATCTACAGTCCTGCCCTCAGGTGTAAACATCACACCAGCATTCAATACCAAGACGTTTAGCTTGCTGCTCTGCTTCAGGAACTCCGCCGCAGCAGCGCGAACCGAAACAAAGTAATCTAGCGAGAGCTCAATAATCCGAATTGGTGCTTTGTTGGTGATATCAGATGACAGAATTTCATCAACAACCTCTTGCCCTTTCTTGACATTGCGGACGCTAATGAATACCGTGGCGCCAGTAGCATGCAGGGCGCGAGCAGTCTCAATGCCGATGCCAGAGGATGCGCCTGTAATGAACATGACTTTGTCTGTCATCTTGCCTTCAAGACCTTCATCTTTAATGATCTGGAGGGCCGTCGGCCGAGCATCGCCTGGCCCCTTGGCATGTTTGTAAGCCTCGTGGTATCTTCCAACCGCCATTGCGCAGCACTGTTAAGTAGGAAAAGAGCTCTAGGAGAACCGGAAGACGAGGAATCAAAACATTGTGATTGAGATATAAAGTAACATACTTGCTAAAGGGACGAGATGATGAGAATTTATATGAATTCCGAACTTTGCTTCCCATTTATGCTAGAAACTGCAGTGATGAGATGCCATCACGACAGAATTCCGAAATTTAGTCCGTAAAGAAACCCATCTAGAGCTAAAAGAGTATTACGGCTGACTTGCACGGATTTAAGATTCCTTTGTTGCGAAGTTTGAAGCTGACAAGATGTCTGTGATGGGCGTAGAAGCTTGACAGTTTCGAAAATACGCGGATACAAGCGGACCAATTCCGTCCGGCAACCTACCAGTTTTGGTCCGCACATGGTCCGCCGAAACGGCGAAGCTCAGGCTGTGATTCTTGGATTTAATCGGAAATCGGAGCGATATAGATGGTCGATTGGTTCCTTTAGCTGTCTTTTCTTCGCTGGTTCGTTCATGAAGCAGCTCAATATTAACGTGATCACACCTGCTTCATCTTATTAAATATCATCGGAGACTATGGGGGAGAAGCACTTCTACGAAGTACAATCTAGGAATGCACGAGTGAAGCAATTTGGGGTCGAGTTTAGAGCGCAACAAACATGGCTGATAATGCAGGTAGGAAGGGTAGGATCTGTATTCCGTGGTCTACGGTAGGGCACTACGGAATGCAGTCTTTCTCCAATCAATTAGTCTTAGAAAACTCCCGTCAAACTCAACACATATGCTCTTACCATGACTCAAGGGTATCACCACCTTCACCAAAAACTCCTCGCTCAAAGTGCGAATCCTCCGGGCCTGACACACTTCCAGCTCCTGATCGGCCTCGTATCTTCGAGCTCCACAACCCACCACAGCGCATCCTTCGCCTTGTCTACCTGCCCGCTCAGTTCGTAGGCCCTCGCAAGCATGTACCACGCTTCCGAGCTATCCCAACCCTCGCCGAGCTTCGTGAGAGTGGACAGCAACTGATAGGCGCGGTCACGGGCAGCCAGGCGATTGAGTGCTTCAGGAGACTCCGAAGGCTTAACTGGCGGGTCCTTTGGACTGTCGGTCGATGAGTTGTCGTTGATATTCAGTTGAGAGAGGCGAGAAGCATCGAGGGTGAGAGGCGAGTTTACGGAAGAGTCGGGTGGCTCGATTGGCATCTTTTCCTCGTAAACGTCAAGCAGAAGATCTGAAAGGCCAATAATTGCTGCCGGGTGGTCAGGCCAATGCGCCAATGCTTTCTCGAAGTGATTCATGGAGTCATATGGTGCGGAAGACGCTCGAGAGAGTTCGCCGCGCTGAGTTGAAACACTTTAGTAAGAAAAGATTTATATTAAAGGATGGACGCCTCACCTGGCTGAAGATGTCTCCCCAAAGCTCCTCCACCGGTTTGCCACCCCCCCAGCTCTTTTCTGAGAAAGCCTTTGCTGTGGATGAGGTACTTGCGATCTCGTTCTCAAGTGCTTGGACAAGCTCTGCTGCTTCATCAACGGCTCCCTTCGCGTCATCGAACAAGCCAGCTCTCGTATACATTCCGGCAATGAAGGACCACAATTCAACAAGAAGCGTCGCTTTATGGCGACGTTCCTGAATTAATGCAAAGCGAGGTTCGGGGACGGAGTCTTTCGCTGTTGGAAGTGGCGCTGGGAGGCGAATATCTTGCTTGGGAGGTTGATCGTCATGCTCAGGAGGTGGTGGTAGCTTCTCGCGAGGCAGGTTATGAGGAATCTCTCTCAATGGCTGATCCGGTCCCATGCTAGGCCTTGGTGAAGCACCAACAACAGAGTTGCTGGCGGTTGACGGTCTTGGGACTGTAGTTATAGACGCAAAGTCTCTTTCGATTGTACCGTCCACATTTGCGGTAGCGTCAATGATCGGGATCGGATCATTTGCTGTGAGTGTCGAATCTGGGCGTGCGGAATCTTCAGACCTTCTCCGAGCGCTGGGACTCCGTTTGCGAAGTTTGGTGCTCTCGGGCCTTGAATTTGGAGTTTCATAACCGGCATTCTGACTCCGGCGTCGAAACATATGAGAATGTTCCTGCTGACCATTTCTCTCAAAGGCAGCTGATCCGGTTTCATCCGTAACCTGTATAGTTGGCGCCGCCGTTGTCGATGTACCTCTCGTTGATGGTCTTGCGGACATCTGCGATGCAGAGAGCGCGTTTTCTGGTCGTTTCCTGCTTCGGCTCCTACCAATAATGGAGGCACGGATAGAGCTCATTGCAGTCTTTGGTGGTTTGGAAGGCAATCCCCTATTAGAATTCCGTTTGTCCGATTGCGGATCGCCAAAGAGACGAGCATATAGGGCCAGAAGTTCAGTGCTCGAGTCAACTGCTGTGGTCGGACCTTCAAGTTCCTCAATCAAAGCTAGTTGGGTAATCTTGACCTGAATTATTCCCTCTTTTTCAAAGCGACCCATCTTATCAACCAAGGCGTAATTTGAGTTGTCTTGCTTTTCATTTGACTGATCTAGACGTCCATCTTCGTTACCGAAAAGGTTTGAAGGATCCTGAAATTGTTCGAACGTAGCGTCACAAGCTTTCGAGGCGTTGGCGGGATCAGCCCTTGCGGTTAGGAGCAGGGCAAGTAAGTGCCAGAACGGCACCAATTTGCGTTCATGAGCAAAATGATTGGAGCTGTCTGCGACACCGGTGTCCGGAGGAAGCCCATCGACGACAAGACCAGGAACATTCTCGGGCTGCGAAATCTGTTGTGCAAGAGCAGCCTTGACAAGCTTGATGGAACCGGGAATATCTCTTGACTCTGCAAGTAGCAGCGCGAATGTGTACAAAATCTCAAGATCATCAGAGTTGCCCCATCTTGCATCAAGCGCCTGGCGAAGGTAATGAGCTGCCTTGGCTTGTGTCTCGCTTCGAGACGCAGCGTCATACATCCAACGAGCCCAATTTGCTTCAGTTCTGCCAAGCGCATGATAAGCGACTGAGATTGTTTTGAGTGATACTGAACGATCAAGGTGAGAGACGTAGCTTTGCGGAGACATTGGTGCCTGGTCCATCTGCTTGCGCTGCTGTTCGATCCATTGCTCAAGTTTCTTTGCAATGTCTCTGGCTCTCTCTGCTTCTTGCCTGGAACCAAATCGACAGAGAATCCTGATCGCTTCAGCCGTAGTGAGAATCAAATCGTCATCGTTGTCGAGACTCGCATCCACATCGCCATTCTTCGAAGCTTGATCCCTACCACGGCTGACAAGCTCCACATAGGAGTCGAATGCCTTAAATGCAAGGTCGAAATCAGCAACGAAAGCATGAACCGTGAACAAGTGCCGTAAGATCTGCGTTGAATGATAAGTCTTGGTAGCTGCTCGATATAGGATATCGAGCACTCCTCTAGCCAGCGCATTTTTGCCACCTTCGCCCAATTCAGCATCCTGCCAAGTTGGACCGCACATTATTCTCCAATTCTGTATGATTAAATCAACCCACGTTTCGACGCGTTGGTTCCTTTCGTTAGCTTTCGGGAATCGCGTCTCTGCAAGAAGTTTCGTTTCCATGCTCGCCTCAACCTTTTTGAGCTCTGCACGTTGCTTTAACCTGACTTTCAGAAAGTCATCATCGGAGATGCCAAATCGCGAATTGATGATAAGAGGTGTGGCATCTGAATATGACGGGGAGTAGATGTAGCCCTTTTTCAAAATGAATGACAACGTCTTGTAATAACCTGACCATACATCCCATCTGGAATACAAGACCTCTGAACCGAGCTCTGGAAGTTGTGGAGCTTTTGTTTGCTGTTCGGAGGGAAGAGCTAAATTCTGTGGTGAGGACGTAAGTCGAAATAGAGACGCCCAAAGATGAAACAACTGCAGAGTTCGGTCTAGGTCTATCCGGTCCCCAAGCCGGGCGCTCATGACAAGAGCTACTGCTCGAGTAAGTAGTCGTTCGCACCAGAGTCGGAACTCCAAGCTCATGGAGCCAAGGGATGGTAAGGAGGAAAGGAACGGTAGCATGGACGTATACGTTTCCAGTGCCTCGTCTGCATTATTTGTCTTCTCTTTGCCAAACCCGCGAATATATGCCGCCTTAACTCCACAAACTTGAATCCATGATGGAGACTGTGTAGCACCAGACTTAAAGTCTAGCATGGCCTGGCCAATGGTCTTTGGGAGTCGAGCAGCAGCCAGGCCAGGTTCGCGCAGCACCCAGTGTATCCAACCCAGACAGACGTTGGCTTGGAATATGTCTTCAGCAGGCTGGTCTCTACCGTCATCAATGCTTTCGAGTAGCGGTGGGATTAACTTGCCAAGCGGCGAGCGTGTCGCTTCCGAGGACGAGGTAGGAGGTCTTTCTGGCGCGACGTAGGAGACAACTTGACATTCGGATCTCGCTGTGAGAAGAAGCGCTAGGTGAAGTTGTCAGCGTGCCACAGCACTTTCAAGCCGACATTCATGGACGACATACTCGTTCGGTGCGGCGCATGCTTTTCGACTTTGCGAATAAGTTCAGGAACTAGCTGCCATTGCGCACTGGATCGCGCTGAATCAAGCAGCGCGAGATAGCGAAGCGCTTTCTCGTTTTCCCTGGCCTGCTAATTGCATCAGTTGGATCATCACTCCACCGCATTGGCTTCCATTGTTTCATTCTGCTAGGCTCAAGAGGTATGACGTTGAGGGAAGCGATGTTACTTACAGTATTCATGCCTACGCTGATGTTGCTGGTAAGGCTCTATGGAGCTGGAGATGAATTGGGAAATGTAAGATACATTATTGAAATATCTGCATCCTGTGTCGCGCCGGAGTTGTTGGCTTTCACGTGGTAGGAAGTAGGCGCTCTCAAACAAACTTCGCGATAATTGTCCACACGTACTCTACCGTAGAAGACGCTCTGTGCGCTAGCCTTGAACCGCATACACCGCCAACGCTGTTCTTCTGCTCCGCACGCTTTGGGTGATTGGCTGACCGCCAGCTCCCTTGTTACTCCCATCAGCAGAGATTTCTGAGCTGATGGTTGAATATCTCCAGCTAAGATGGCGCTTCAGGCCGATGAGGATGTGGAGCTGAGAACGTTGAACGTCGTCAATAATATACTCGCCATCAACCCGTCAGAAACCCTTCCATCCCACGTCCCTCGCATCACGCAACTACTCACCTCCTGCAAAGCGCTTCTGAGCTCTAGCCAAACCACTTCCAAGAAGACTAAGTCTGATGCTGCAGTTGCTGTGCACAGATTCAAAACGAAAGTGTCCAGCCTTCTCAATGATCGCTCTTTCGAAGCTCGATGGGCGGCTTCCATCCTTGTCAAGGCTTCCATTGAAGCCGGAGGATGGGAAATGCTTAAGGATTGCAAAGTCTGGGTTAATGGACTCATTGCGGTCCTGAAGAAACCAGATCCACCAGCTTCGAAGAAGAACAGCATGGTCGCCCTTACGAGGATATTCATGTTGACCAAGGACTATCCTACTCTAGTTCGCGAAGTCACCACACCTTCCTTGCCAGCATTCATTACCGCTTGTCTGAACCATTTTCAGGATAAGAAGGCCGAATGGGCTATACAACAGACACTCTACCAACGGGAACTTCTGGAGTACATGTTGGAAACCTTTAACAAACTCATTCCTCGCTATCCAACCATCTTTCGGACCTTTGCCTCTCAGATCCGCGCCATAGCCATTCTTGTCATATCTCAGAGCACTTTCAGGGTTGGAGACGCGGGCACGCCATGGCGTTCTCCCGCCAGTTCTCAAGCGACGAAGATGGCCCAACGGGTGTTTGTACAGCTGCACATTTGTGCTCCTAAGAATGGCTTTGCAGAGCAATGGAACTCAACCCATGAGCTCATACTTGGAACAATTCACGAGGTCGCTAACCAGATATTTCGCGGCGTGCTCGAGACCTGGACTACTGCTTCGAATATGCCCCGACCATCACGCTCTGGTGCAACTCTAACAGCTGAACCGCACTATTCTCAGACAGATGCTCTCGGTAACCCTGGGTGGTCAGGTCTCGGTGCTGGAGTGGAAAGGATGATATCTCTGCTAGATCTTCTACGGCAATATTTCGTCACACCAACACCAGAACCTGTCTCTCCTCGACTTGGGCTGGTTTGTAGCTTGCTTACTCGCATATTTTCCGTTACCACTCCTCGACCTGGTGATGCAGCACAATTCCAAGGCGTTGAGAGGTACAACAAGCAAGTCAGCAGACAAGAGCGAGAAGAGTTTTTCGTATCGTTACCAAGGATCCACTCCGCTGCTATCCTCATTGTCATGCACATCCTTCGCCGATTTGGTCCTGGATCAATGCCAATGTGTCCCCAGTTTTTTGACCAGTTGGTCTGGGTTTTTGATACTGAGCATTCAGACATGGAACTGCGCGAGGTCACATATGCCACTCTCGGTTTTGTTTTGAGGATTATTGGACCTTCTCTTACCTCCGGTAAGGTCAACCAATTGGAAACAATACTGAAATACTGCGCAGCTGATGCAACCATTTCCGAGAGCATCACGTCAATAAGCCAACGAACAGGACCGGTACTACAAAAGGCGAATGGAAACGCTTCAACTGTTGACCCAAATACGATCTTAGAGGCACCAGCCGTGGTCACGTCAACCACAACGTCTTATGATGATGTTCAACTCGCTGCACGCCTCCTTATATCAATTGTGTTGTCAAAGGTTCCAGCAGGTGCTATTTCACAGCAGATGCGAGAGCAGCTCGATAGCGCCGCTGTATTCTCCGGAAACGCTTCTGCGATGACCGGAAGCGTTCTCAACCCTCCTCCGCTCAGCGCAACGATCTTACCAGCGATGGCAAAAATCCATCCTGAAAGCCCTCAAGTTGAAGCGATTCTACGACCGCGAATGCCTATAATGCGCTCTGGAGCAGCGGAGGCGGCAGAAGGCAGTCGGGCTAATGGTGCGAGGTGGAGCACTGCTGCTGTATCCAAACCTCCTATGCCATCGAGCGTTGAGATGCCTTCTCGCGATGTGGAACAGCATTCTCCAACTCCGGAAGCTGCAAGGCGCAAAGGTTTGAATGCACCGGAATTTCAACCGGCTTGGGACATGCCGCCTCACTTGCACGACGATGATCGCGTATCAATATCCACCAAACAGTCGGATCCTGATGTAGAGATGAATGCGGAACCCGGGTCGGTGGGATACAATCGCGCCGTTCAAGATCATCAGCCTGTTCTAGAGCCTGGTCCGCCTCTACGTCTTGCGGAGCTTGAGTCGACCCCAGAGCAGGCTTCAATTACGCCTGATGGCTTGAGTGCACTCGAAGCAGCCATAGACGCCGCATCTAGTCCTGAGAGGCAGAAACAACCTGCTCGGGAGATCCTTGAAGTCGGTGAGACGTCAAGTATGCAGCAAGTGGACTTGAAGGGTGAAAATGACAGCGATGATGGGTCAGATGATTTTGAGATCCCTTCTCTGGTCTTCAAGGATGCTGACGAGGGTGACGGAGATGAGGATAACTGGTTATAAGCGGTATTACTTTATTGGTCATTGCATATCCCTGGAGATTCTACAGCCATCGATACCCCTTGTACGAAAGATGTCCATAGTTTGTAGGCTAGTCGGTTAAAATGGAAACATATCTTTCCATTCACTATGAAGATTTTAATGGCGTTCACATCTAGCCATCTAAGGAACGCATGTTCTGGAGGCGGAATACAATCAAAGAAGTACTGAGAGATCAAGGATCTCGATTCACAGGATACTAGCAGAGGCATGGCTCCCTCGAACATCCGCTTGATCTACACCACGCTCAAGCTTACAACGAGACAGGATATCATACATTGCCTCTGCACATGCGACCACTTCTCCAATCGCTAAGTCAACTCCAAGCGTGCCGAGAAAAGAAACTGATGATCGCAGAAGAGCTCCATGGTATGCAAAGTTGTGGACGTGACGTGATAGTGTAGAAGCTCGAAGTCTGATATTGCCCGAAGGCGAAGGTTCTGAGTGAAGAAGTGAAAGTGCCGTCGTCCGTCTTGCCCATCGAACGACCAACCGAATGAATTTGATTCCGATCCCCAAAGAAAACCCCGTGTGAACTCCACGCCATGCAACACATGAATCCGCAAAAAAAAGCAGCACGAAATGGTATCGCCGCTCGCCGCTTGCTGGTTCTCTCTGCCTCAATCTCCGCCACAATCTCCACTCAAGGCCCTTCACTCCTTCTCGGCCTCTTACTCTCCACAGGGCTCGCATCGTCCGACCCAGGGCCTCTCTTCCTGGGCGGGGCGCCCCTCCCCACCGCGCCCGCCAAGCCTGCAGGGCCAGGCAAGCCCACCGACCCCATTCCCCCCCTCCCCCTCTCATCCCTGCGCTCTCTATCGCCAGGCAGCCTGCGGCCCCTCCCGTCACCATTCCTTATCGCGTCCGCCCCCAGCGGGCCGCCGCCCGCCGGCCCGCGCCCCTCCCACCCCATCAGGCGGCCCTGCATGCCGCCGTGCGGCGGGCCGGCGCCCAGCGGCGCGTGCTGGTAGCGCGGCGGGCGCATGGGGGCGCCGCCGTTGCGCGGGTCGTCGTCGCGGGGCGGGGCGGGGCCCGGGCCGGGCGCGTCGCGGCGCGCGTGCGGCCGGTCGCGCAGGCTGCGGCGCGGGCGGCCGTCGTCGTCGGTGGCGGAGACGGATGCGGCGGCGTCGCGCTCGCGGCTGGCGTCGCTGGGCGGCGCTGGAGGCGCGCGGGGGGGACGCTCGTCGCGCCCGCTGTCGTCGCGTCGGGCTTCGCGGTCGCTGGTGCTGCGGTGGCTGCTACGGCTGTCGGGCCGGCCGTCGGCGTGGTCCGGTCCTATCCGGCTTCGGAGAGACTCCCTTCGTGCTGGCGGTTCGGGCCGAGAGGGTGGTGCATCAGGTCTGGTTGGAGCAGCCGGCGATTGCTGAGGAGCTCCTGATGGAGGCTGCGACGTGCTGGGAGGACCTGTAGGTCCAGCATTGCCTCCATGGCCACGGCCAGACCCCCCCCGATCCGCTCCTCCGGCTTGGTTGAGGGTGCTCTGCAGATTTGAAAATCTCCTGTCTTGTCGTTCCGTCGATGAAGGCCCAGAAGGCGGATTTCGAGACGACGGAGATGGCGCAGTGAAGTTTCCGCTTGACGAAGACCTAGGTCCACTTGGTCCACGTGGGCCGGAGGGTGCTGAAGCCGGCGGGAGGTTCGCTGCAGTCGACGGAGGGTTGGTTTGCGTCGTGGGTTGAATCTGCGAGAGCCTGCTAGGATGAATTCCAGTCGAATCCGCCGAGCTGCTAGCAGTTACGGGAGATTGCAGAGGCGCTTGTGAATGCGGTGTAGGCGCATCGTCTTGCCGACGAGTATCCCGAGAAAACGGAGCTCGCTCTGCACTCGTTGAAGGGAGAGGAGCTGCAGGTGAAATTGGTTCTTGGAAACGGTAATCTCGACTACTGCCTCTGCCACGACCACGACCTCGGGGACCAGATGGTATGTCTTGCGTAGCCATGGGTCCTGAGCTTGGTTCTTGAACTCTAGGTGGGCCAGAAAACTCGTGATCAGAACGAAAGCCGTGAGCATTATCGGCTGGTGGTCGTTGTGGTGGAAGAGATTCTCTCGGTCTACTGCTGGTAGTATCCGAAGGACCTGGGCGCAAACTTCTCGGTCCGCTTGGAGGCAGATTTGGTTCCGTTCGACGATCTCTTGAAGGTCCATAGTTTGGTGGTGGGCCGCGATCTGACGGAGGACCGCGAGTATCCCGACGCTGGTCTTGGGCAGGCTCGATTCTCTGAGAGCTTGGACCATCTCGGTGCGGAGAACGAGGACGTGAAGTTCGCTGGTCGCTAAGGTCTCTGTCGCTCCGACTTGCATCCCGTCGCCTGTTTTCACGATCAATTATATCTGAACGGTCGGAATTGATCGGTGGCTGCTGCGGTCCATTTGCCTGCTGCGATGACGGAGCGCGATCTGGAGTAGCTGCTGGTGCTCGGTCTCGTTCTGATGAAGTTGGTCGCTCAGAGGCTACGTTTGCCGGAGGTCGACTGTAAGGCCCTGATGACCGAGGGCCAGTATCGAATCGGTCCCGCGGTGGTAAAGGATCCGCATTTCGAATGTCAGGTCTCAGAGTTGCACTAGATCTAGTCTCCCGAGGAGCGTGTCTCGCAGTTCTTGCTTCAGATAGAGAAAAGTCACGATTCGACCCATCACGGGGACCGTCTCGAGGACCGTCACGGCTTTCATAACCAGATGGTGGGCCACGTTCTGGAGTTCGCTGTCTGGAGTGGTGACCGGGAGATCGCTCTCGACCGCGCCCACGGCTGCCATACCGTGGCATATCGTCTGGACGTTCCAACCGACCATCAGGATTACCTCGGCGCGTTTCATGCGATGCAATGTGCCGTGAGAAATTAGGTGGTCGGTCTCCAGTGTGATGTAAAACGCGATCGCGAGGAGGATCGACATCAGGACGACTGGGCAATGCGTGTGCAGGTCTAGAACTTGATGAATGCGCCGTACCTTGCGCCTGCAGCTCTGGGCGAGGAGGAAGAGAAGATGAAGTTGTGGTAGAACGTTGATTAGGTGTCGAAGAAGACGTAGTAGGTCGTGGAGGTGGAGCACCTTTCGGAGCGGCAGGTGTTGCCGCACGTGAAGGTACTTGGTCAACGTCCATGGCCGGCTGCGGAGTCTTAGATCTCAGAGGTTGGCCTCCCGCAGCAGCTTCTGTTTCAGTCTTCTGACCCGTCGCGCTTTGCTCTTCGTCACCTGTTGCTGCTTGGACATTAGCATTGGTTTCTTTGTTGGTGGACTCGGCTCGCCGAGATTCTTCTTCTACTTCTCCATCTTCGACCTCTCCCTTCTCTGAAACTGCCTTTGGAGGAACACCGTTCGTCTGTTGGGCGCTGGGTTTGAATTCCGGTGCAGCGGGATCCAAAGCGCCATCATTATTACTGACAGAGGCATCTGCTGTTGATGCTTCGGGTGCAGTTGTTGTAGCCGAGGCCTCTGATTCTTGTTCCTTCTGACCGGTGTTTTCACTCAATCTGAATGCTTGAGGCATGAGCCATGTCTTTTCCATCTGCTTCAATCCGCCAAGTGCACTTTGGGCCATGCGCTTAATGTCTTCCCGAGTCTCTTCATTTGCGAGCTTCGTGATGGCAGCGAGTGTCTGATTCCCATGATAAGTAATGGCGGGGAATTCTTTGCGCATGTTGACAAGACACCTGATTGCGTTACGAATGTGCATGTCGTCAGTGCTGGCCAATGAAGACTTGATGGCGTTGTGGATGTTGCCATGCCACTTGAACAGATCGCGGCGGAAGTCCTCAAAGGAGATAAAGACCTTTTCGGAAGTGGTTTCTTTGAACTCTTTCACGAAACCCAGGTACTCCTGCTTCCTACCCCATGCCTCCTTTTCGTACAAATCTTGTGACGAGTGCCAATGGTGAAGGACCTTTAGAAGCTCATTCAGGAAATGACCAAGGTTTTCTGCTTCTGCTTCCGTGCATTGAAACAGAAAATTGGCAAGCTTCTTCTCCTTAAGCATGGAATCAATGATCCAAGCCGTTCGGAAACCTGGTGTCGCAATATTATGAAGTTGCCAGAGGAACTTGTTGACGTATTTGGCATCCGTTAGAGACCCAACAAGACGCGGAAAGAAGCAATAATCGCCTATGGCGTTCGATACGGTGCCAAGCTCGTTTTGACTTGAAGGATACTCTCCGAACCATCGGGTTTTTTCCTTGGAAAGCATAGAAACCGTTGCTTCTTTGTCTCTGATGTGCTTCTTGAATTCAGCCGCCAACTTGTCCTTTTGCGCCATGAGAGCACGCTTTGCCTCGTCCTTTTCTCTGGATTTCTTGGTCGTATCCCTGCGGTCGGGAGCATGGGCCTTGATTCTGTCTTTTAGGATCTTGTCGGCGTTGGAGTATCCTGTAGAAGGTACGGAGATGTCATACAGACTCATCGACCAGAATCTAAGGAAGAAGAGCATGTTGAGCGAACCTGTGATTTCGCTTGGCAGAATGGGCTCCAGCTGTTCTGCCATCTCCTTCAAAGCCGGGTCAAGCGGCTGAAGAACAGAAGTCACTTCAGGCAGAGGAGTTGCGGCTGTATTTGGAGTATCGGTCATTGTGACATCCTCGGGTTCCAGGAGGCTGCTGCCCTGTTCTTCAGTCTTCTGCACTTGAGAAGCATCAGTGTCTTCCGCCGAATGAGCGCCTTCCAATGTTCCATTGGTAGCTACATCTTCCATCTTAACATCAGCTGAGACATCTGCCATCGGCGTGCCACCGCTTGTTAAAGACAGTTTCGGATCAGGTGTTGTTCCTTGGCTTTGCTCTCGCTGAGGCTTAAGATCTGTAACCGACTTGTCAATCTCGGCGAGACGTGATCGCAGACTTCGACGAGAGATTTCAAATGCGATTGGAATGTCCAAGCCAAAATCCGAAATAAGGTCGCTAAGCTCCGGTACAAAGGCGTTGAACTCTTGTACAGTATTGGTAAAGCGGAGCAACTCCAGATACTGTATGAAGGCGCGGTGGATCTTGTCCAAGTTGTTTCCGAGTACCTTAAGCGGCGCTCCTGAGGATTCCTCTCGATAGGCATACAACTGCCTCTCCTGCGCAATGACAATCAAGATAGTCGCAGCAAGGTTGGTTTCCTTCAAAGACGCCATCAGACGCTGTGCTGACCTGTGGAGGTCGTAGCGCTTGTCCAAAAGGGCACGGTAGGTTTCCTGGCGGAGAATTGGTCCCCCTGCGAGAGCCATCGCTTGTTCTTCAGGATATGTTGTGTCGGAGAGAATACCAGACATTGACTTGATGGTCTCCTCAAGAATTTCCAGGTCCGTAGAGTTTCCTTCCTTGAGCTGGAAGGCAAGGTATTGCAGAATTGGATTGATCTTGATGCGGCTATACCTCGCGTGCATCTGGCCTGTGAGTACGGATAATCGTTTCAACCAGCGACTAGTGAGCATGCCGTCAGCTTGCATACGATTCCGACCTCCGGCACCGAGAGAGGTGAGTAGAGACCATGTGAAGACTTCGTAAGCCAAATCGCTGAAATACCGACCACAGTCGACAAAGACCTCGATGATGTTTTCGTAGGATTCCAGTTGATTGAGCGCGACAGAAAAGACAATGCCAGCATTTGCAAGAGCAGGCTTGGCAAGAGATTTTGCCATGGATTTCCAGTTCTCTTTGCTGATACGCTTCAGCACATCTTTAGTCTCGGCCCTAACGTTGTCGAATGCGGCCTTCATATCGGGAAGGCGAGATGTTGATCCAAGGTAGCATTCGGCGTATATGTTGAAACGTTTCTCGAGCGAAAAGTTCCTCATGAGATCATACATCTCATGGACGATACAAGGGTTGTGCTTTGTCAAACAGAGAGCTGGGAAGAGCAGCCGCTTGCAAAGGTCGATCCAGCGTTCCAGATTCTTTCGAGACGTGTCTACCCTGAGGCTGTGACTCCCAATACGAATGAGTTTTTGAAGGAGATCTGCATCCTGACCGATCTTGACGCCGATTATATTCAGCAGACTACCACATAGAAGGAAGACGTCGTCAACGGTTTGGCAAACAGGCACATGGTCAGTCCAGTCCTCCCAGTAGAAGACGTAGTCAGTCTCTGCTCCGACCTCTTCAAGAGCCATCCATTTCTTAGGCTTTTTGAGTGGTGTTGGCTTCAGCAGAATGTCGGGATTCTCAGCTTTCGTGGGGGAGGGCTTAGCGCCCTGAATATGGGCAAGGTCCGTAATGTCGTCCATATCATCGTAGACCTTGCTGAGAGAATAATGAAGAAGTCGGTTGACATATTTAGGTAGCTCAGGATCGACGTCAAGAAGCCAGGGGAAGCGTAATAGGATATATAAGCTTTCCGGTATCGCTCCGATCAGCAAAAGACGTCTTAGAAGGTAAAGTTTCTGATCAGATGGCTCTCGAATTTTGACACCGTCTTCTGTTGCAGCCTTGTTCTTGTCGGTGGGCACGTCAGTTCTCGAAGGTGTGGCGCGAGCCTCGATCTCACGTTGGCGTGCGGTAACTTGGAGAGAGGTGGTTGGCAAAGTATCATCGAGAAGAGGAGCAGATCTAGTAAGAGCATTGTCCCCAACACCTGGTCGACTTTTCTTGTCACGCTCCGCCTTTTCTTCCTCCAACTTCTTTCGCCGTGCTGGCATGTCTTCATCCATAGGATAGAGATGTGGATAGAGATCGCGAAGTGATATGAAGCCGATCTTGATGAGTAGTGCCGCAAGAGCTAGAAGGTTGTCTGGAAGCTCATCACCGGGTTCTCGTACCAGTGAAGCATAGAATCGAAGCTTGAACCCAAGAATCTGAGCCGCAGTCGTGTTACCAGCGGGAGGAAAGGTGTTCGTTGTGGTGATCCAGACCAGTTCGTCCGTGGCTTTTCGATGTTCCTTTGACTTTTCCTCTTTACTCCGCAACAATGATTGTCGTTTGGCATCAGTTTCAGCTTCGGCGATCTCCTTGTCCTCCAAGTCTTCTTCTACTTTTCTAGACTCTTGTGCCTTCTCCAGGTCTTCCTTCGCCTTATCTTCACCGCTCACAATGCGACGTCCACCGAGTTCAAGAAAAGCTTTGATGCCCTTTTCTTTTACACGTGCCCAGAATCGGATGTCCCTTTCCTGCAGCGAAACAATCAACTTGTCCCTCTCTCCGTTTGTGAGCTCATAAGACTGAGCATCGGGTTCAGCCCACGCAGGAAGGGCCGAAAAGCCGGATTGTTCGGGTTGTACACCCTCAACCTGCTTTTGCTGTGGCCACCAGGAACTCGCTCGCAGCATTTTGACACAGAATCTTGTTCGTCGGATGAAGACCGTAGCAAACACATCCAATGTAACATCGAGAACTCGGCCGGGATCCATGTTGAAAGTGCCGATCAGAGCCTTGACCTTCTCCCAGGTGACAGTTGCTGACGTGACCTGTTCGGCGGCCGTAAAATATTCCATCATGAGCTTGGAGTAACCTTCAGTCTCTTCGCGGAGTAGGTTGAAGGCCGACTGGCGATATAGGACATTGGTGGCATGACGAACAGCCATGTTCTGGAAGTGTGTACGAGTAAAGCCTAGGAAACCGAGGGTTTCGGAGCTCAGCAGTTCCCGCATGAGTGCTGGTGACATGTTGGTGGAGACCAAGAAGGCACGGAGGTTACCACGAAGAGCGGGTTTCAGTCTGATCTCGTCGTCCAGGTTCTCTGAGAATTGGTCCAGGAGCAAACCAGGAAGAGACGGGTCGTCGCCAATGTTCAGTTCCTCTAGTATCGCTCGCAGTGCCGAGCCAGCTTCTGTAGCATTTAATCGACCGGAGACGACAGCTTTCAGCAGTTCTTGAAAGATAGCACTTCCCTGACTGAAATCTTGTTCTTCGATCAACCTCACGGCCTTTTGGACGGTGGAACCTTTCCCGTGGTCTTGCCATGATTCCAGGACCTGCTCGCTAAGATGTGTGAAGCTACTTGGTATGAATGGGATCTTCAACTCTGCAAGCTGCGAGGGAGAGGATTCGGTTAGGATGATTCGTTGTGGAGGATTCGGAGCGACTTGAGGTTGCGGTGCTGTCTCAGAGGGGTAAAGCGGAGGCTGCATTGTTGGAGCTGAGGCGGAGGGTTGAGCATTTGAGTCTGATGAAAAGCCACGACCGGCTGGAGCGTTTCGGCCACCACGCAAGCCACGACTGCCCCTCCTAGAACCTCGTGAGGGTTCGTTGTGATAGGGGTTTTGCTGTGCAAGGTCCAGGTTTTGTGGGCGATGCGGCGATGGCCTTGAAGATCCATCCATACCGTCTTGCCCATACCGGCTGTCGCCTAGCCTCTTCCTCTTGGCAGCCATCGCCCCTGACTGCAACTGAACTCAGTCTTCAGGAGGATCTGAAAGCGCACCGGCGGTTGTCATGCGCGAGAAATCTGGCGTGGTGTTAGCTTCCGGAGGCAAGCAAAGACACGATTGACCACGTTCGTCAGCGGTGTGCGAAGCACTTACAAAAATGGAGAACAGCAGAAAGAGCAATGATATGATATGAAAAGAAAGGACCAACACAGCTCTCGCGATGCGACGGAGGCTGAGGTGGGGAGGATGACTGCTAGAAAAGAAGAGGCAGCTATTGACTGCGAGAACGCAAACGGAGAGCGCGGCACAATATGAAAGAAAGGCTGTGGCGCTCAATTTGCACCGCCACGCATCCCCGTCAAATGGCATTTTGTGCCGTGCGGCTCTGCATGCAAACAGCTTTTACAAGGGCCATCTCTTTGTTGGCACATTACGCTTCAACGGAAAAATTCACCCTGTTTGGGCAATTGTGATATATTCGAAGAAGTGAACAATCTGAGATCTCAAGCGGAGTATTCCGCGAAATCGATCAAATCGCCACCCCAAATTCATTCACTCACCAAGCTACTTCATGTACCTCATACTCAAGCCGTGGCAGCCACAATTTGTGATGCTTTAACTTGCTCGTTCTCAAGGATACTTTCGAGCGCGCCGGCAGCACCACGTCCGGCTTTCATCTCTATCTCAACTCCGTCGAGACCCAGTTGCTTATCCGACCACAGCGGCATTTCTTCAGGCGAGCCGTCACCAACACCAATGAAACCTCCCTCGGCTGCCCATTCACTCGTTCGTTTGATGTCAAGTTGGTTCCAGACATGGTCTAGAGCAGTGACGAGGTGATCGCGGAACTCGCGAATGTGTCCTGGAGTCGGAGTGATTCGGAGACGCTCTTGGCCGACCGGGACTGTGGGATAGTTGATTGCTTGCACGTAAATGCCCCATTCATTCAGAAGTAAGTCGCTGGCTTGCTTGGCAACCTCTGCATTGCCTACGAGGCAAGGAATGATGTGACTCGGGTTCGGAATGACTGGGATATCCTTCTCTTTGAGTGCTTCTTTGACTGCACGGGTGTGCAGCTGCTGCAAACGCCTGTCACCCTGGTAAGCCATCTGATATTCGATGGCCGCCTTTGCACCAGCCATGGTGGCTGGAGGAAGTGAGGTCGTGAAAATGAAGCCGGGAGCGAGAGAACGAATCATGTCAACCAAGCTAGCGGAACCGGCGATGTATCCACCGACGCAGCCATATGCCTTGCCAAGCGTACCAGTGATAATGTCGATTCTATCCATGACAGTGCCCTTTGGCCGACCAGCAACGTGAGCCTCGAAATCGAGATGCTCCGCGACGCCGGCGCCGTGTGGACCGTACATTCCAACCGCGTGAACTTCATCCAAGAATGTGATTGCACCGTACTTGTCGGCCAAGTCGCAGATTTCTTCAATCGGCCCAATCGAGCCACACATGCTGTAAACACTCTCGAAAGCAATAATCTTGGGAGTGTCGGGTGACTCTGCTGCAAGTTTGGCTTCCAAATCAGCAATGTCATTATGTTTGAAGATAACTTTCTTCGTTCCAGAATGGCGAATGCCCTGGATCATGGAGGCGTGGTTCATGTTGTCAGAAAAGATGACGCATCCTGGCAGCTTGCTACCCAAGGTAGCCAGCGTAGCATCATTAGCAACATAGCAGGAAGAGAAAACCAGAGCTGATTCTTTCGCGTGAAGCTTCGCAAGCGTGCCTTCGAGCGCAACCGCATGCTGATTGTGTCCGGAAATGTTGCGAGTTCCACCGGCTCCAGCACCATACGTGTCGAGCGTCTCGTGCATTGACTTCAAGACTTGAGGGTTGCGACCCATGCCGAGGTAGTCATTTGAGCACCAGACAGTCACACGTTCTTCCTTGGAAGACATATGGGCGCGAGGGAATTCTTTGGCCAGCCGATTGATATTGTTGAAGTAACGGTACGACTTGTCTTTGTGCTTCTTGTCCAATTCATTCTTATAGAATGCTTCATAGTCGAATGTAATAGGCGTCGGGGCGGGTGGCTTCGCAGGGTTAAGACGAGTACTGTTCTTTGCCTCAGCAGCCGGTTTGGTGGCACGAGGGAAGTTCGCTTTCAGACGCTGTCAGTCTCAGAAGTTCTCTGACCGTGGAGGTCTTAAATACCTATTTCTCGACGAACTGTACCAACCTCCACAGCCTGAGCTTCTTTAGGAGCGGCTGTATGGAAGTTGGCCCTGTCAACTTTGGCATGGTAGGCTCGCATACCGCCAAAGGTTCCGGCCAGGACGGAGTTGCCATAGCGAGCACTCTGCACAGCGAGTGCTTTGCCCATTACGGGGCAGCGGCGAGCCAGGCCTTGGAGGTTCGACATCCTGCCACCACCTGGAGAAACATTGTGGGCCGCGGTGGTGGTCGAGAGCGACCGAAGAGTGGCGGGAGACGTTTTCTTGAGAAAAGGACACAATGAGCGCGACTGATTGAGGAGAGCCTCCATTGTAGGCAGATTGACAGCTGATAGCCTTCGGACTGAATTGGTTTGTGGAAGAAGAAAGTTGAAAAGAACACCTCGGAAAATGCGGAGCACTACTAAGATCTACTAAGAGGCCACTGTCAGAAGCGAGGGTCAGCCCCCAGACATACGCCCAATTTTGTCCACAACTTCGGACGTTTCGGGTCAGCACATCTACGCTGTTCTTCATTGGCCAGCCTTGCCTTTGGTCCCCAATTGCATCCTTCAATTTGCTCGTGCGAGAATACATCCAGCTCAACGTGAGGTCATATTCACACTCGGTCTGCACTGGAATTATCCCACCCAACCCCCCAAGGCCTCTATAATCGGCTACATCCTCGGAAAGCTCGCTGGAATCAATTTGCAGATCGCCAAGCTTCAGACCGGACGTGCTAAGGAAGTTCTCTCCAAAGCATGCAACGAAATTTAAGGTGCAACGTTGAGACATGTCAAGTCGATCGACCGCTCGGCCCGTAACTGCACCTCAAACCATCTAGCTCAGTCTATGGCGTCTAGTGATGTTTGGAAATTCCCAATCGGCCTGCCGTAACGCCGCATTCCAGAGTTGATACCCGCCCGGTTAGCCAGTCACGCATTATACCCGCCCCGGGCGAGATTCCCCTTAGTGACCGCCTACCTCGCCCTCAAACTGAGAAACACTCCCCAAGCGACGCCCACCAAAGCGCCAAAGATGACCCTGCGCTCCACCGGCACAAACGCAAAGCTGATGAGGGAAGCCGCTGGCCAAACCTTTGCACCGGCCGCATACATTGGCCACGAATCCTAAGCACGGAGCCATGAGCAAAGTCGAAATCAAACGCGGCTTGGATAAAGTAGAGTTTCCATACCTTGCGCAGAGCCTCCACGATCTGGTCGTAGCTTAAACCCTTCAGAATGCCGATGCTGGCCACAAACAAGGTGATGTTGAATGCCGCGCCGATGGTCTGATCCAGCGCAAACTTGATGGCCGTGTTCTTGAGGTTGAGACTCTTTGCTGCGACGGGCGTCTCTGTCACCTGCTTTGCAGATTTGCTCGTCGCGCCCGGGGCGTTCTGGGTACTAGGGAATGCGCTTTCCAGCCAGTCTTGCCAGTAGACGTTTAGCGGCGTGTTGATGATGGTGTAGCCGACGAAGATGAGGATTTCACGGGCGTTGAGATTGGCGTACGGAGTCTGTCAGTGCGAGAAGTGTGAGCGCAGTGCTGTATCTACCGCGGACTTACGCAAGAAATCGTGACGAGGCTCGAAGCAAAAGTGACCTTATGCTTTCAGAATATATAGACATACTTTATCTTGGTATGCGGTGATTAATTGCGCCAGTATATTGGAGAATGCACTCAATGCCACTGCTTGCGTTACGGTATTGAGCATACCCGTCATCGTGAAGTAGAGGCTGGTTATTCAACAATAACGCGGGTAGCTATATACTAAGAGTATGATTCGGGGAGAGGGTCGATAGATTGGATATTAAAGGTTGCCACAGGAATGATAAGAAGGAAAGTGTGTGAAGTTGTAGTCTTCAAAAGACGCCATTTCGAAGCAAGATCTGTTCCAGGAAGACCAGCTCCACGTTGTACCCAGTTTGCTCTCACCTCTGCTACGACCATTGACTTACCTTTTCGCTCAAATCGGGCTTTTCTATTGGTCAAAAAGTCAGTTCAAGGCCTTGGAACTTCATATTTCACAAGCGCTTTGCGAAGCATTTATGAAAGGCGAATTTTTGACTTCACGATATCCATTTCTACTGCTAACTCGTGATCAATCTGATGTCTCTATCGCGGAATAGCAAGTCTGAGGAAATCTTCAGCGCCGTTTCCGAAGTTTGAGATTCTGGAATTCAAGCACCAAGGTATTTATATCCTTCCCTGCCCGCTCGCAACAGATGCAGCATCCGTTTACTATTAAACCACCAAATTTCATCTCGTTCGGTTTCCAGCCTTTTCCATCCTTGTCTACAAGCCCTAAACTCTTCATGCCACTGAAATTGAATGGAGAAGTTCGAACATGAGAAGTGTGGCGACGAACGGACATTGCGGACAGTGGACATGATGACAGAAAGCGAACTTAGTAGAGTAGTTAAAGAATGTCGGTAAACATCCTTATAATTGTGGACGGCAAGAGCAGCGACAACTTGGGCATTGGTTATTAAGGAATGGAGTACAAATAACCTCGATCTACGTTCCAGTTGCATCTCACATACTTCTCCCATTTGTACATGGCAGGAACTTTTGACATGAAGGGCGTATGCTAGCATTTAAGCGGTTCATCCACCATTTAGGTTAGGCCCATGGTAGCGCTCGTAAGTCTTACAGTGCCGCTTGAAATTCTCCTTTCGGGCGAAGAAGTGTCGATACTTTCTGCAGCTTTGCTCAAGGCATTGATAAGATCGAGTAAAGTCTGAGGCGTGCCTTTCGCGAATATGCTTGCGAAGATGAGAATCCGAATCACACGCGCGGGTGCAGGAGTCGTAAGGGCATTCGAAGTCTCTGTTATGCGTCTTCTCGTGTTGCCTAAGTGCACTGCACGTTAGTAAGAACTTTGAAATGAGGTGTGAGATTGTGGACCTTAGCTGATGTCGCTTATAGAATGTTTTCTGGCAAACGTTGCAAATAAGAGCGTCGGTTAATGGTTGTGAGTTCAAGGGGACGTCAGGGTTGGTCGAGAGCAAAGTCGGATCTACTGTTGGAACGTGGGTTGAGTGGAGTAGCACTGATGGAGATTGGCCGGCTGAATACAGATCATCAACCGAGTTAAAATCCGACGATCTTTGGACTTGGGTGTAGTTGAGGTTATGTTTTGTTTTGTTTTGTTTGGTTGTTGATGCGTCTGGATTTAATTGAGATTGCTCACCCCACCAGGGATCGGCTTGTACCGTGCAAATAGAGCAGTCACAGCCTTTCGTGGAAGAAATCGTGAATGCGACGGTCAGAAATGAAGGTTTGTCTCAGTGAGGTGGCCTCGCGCCAGAAGACTGACGGAGACCAGCTCCGTTGATTATAGAGGTGAGAAAGTTCGCAGGACGATAATTGGCCCCCTCGAAGTTCAAAGAGTGTTATTGTTGAGGAGGAGAGGAAGGCGGGCGCATAAAGCTTTATAGAGTGAGCTGCAGAAGTGCCAGCTTCAGTTCAGCGTGCTCCACAATACCCCGGTTCAGGGCCTCAAAAATAAGCTCTACGAGTGGCTGACGCTGCATTGGAGACGCACGTCTAACTGATTTCGATCATTTTGAGGCCCTGAAGTGTCTGTCAGCGCCAGGAAACCAGTACTTTGCTAATCGCAATGGTCCACTATTGGTGTGATTGCGGTGGTTGCGTATTGATGCATTCTAAATCCTGTTCTTCGCCTCGTTCCCATGAAGACTTAAAAGAGGCTGGAGAGAATGCCACTTACGCTATCTATACAGCTTCTACCTTGAGCGAGAATTATATCTTGCGCAGAACGATTTGATTCAAACAGTCTTCTCACAAAGGCTTCCTTCAAGTCATCATGGGCAGAACTAACGTCCGGGGCGGTCACGATTTTCTCCAGCGAGCCGGATATGGAATGGATTATGGGTGCGGCGTTCCAGAATTCGGCGACTTACCATTGATCATAGTTAGTCTTGATTTTATGCAAGACGACTTGGATCGATTCGCTGATGTGATCCGCTTTGGGCGCAGCGACACTTGGGTCACGTTTCTTTCGTCTGGCCCCGGGGCTTTGAGCGGTCCTCTCAAAAAGCCAACATTTATAGAGGCACCAGCAAATCAGCGATTAAGTATCCCGAAAGTTCATTTCAGTAAAGGCCTGAAAAAATATGAACGCCTGCGTAGTAATGCCTTATTACGCGACATGCCAGTGGAAAAGCACCAACCGGTGGAGCTGGCGTATATTCTAGTGGTCCAAGACAGAAGCGGCGCACTTCGATCGAAGCTTATCCTCAGAACCAATCTGGATGCTGTTGGGTCCGAGATATTCTATGAAGCTGTGAATGGATTTTCGGTGGTGTTCTCTGGCGCCATACTTAAGAAGAACTTGGAACGACGCACAGATCAGGAGTTCTGCTTCAAGAAGGCCGACAGCCTCGACGAGTTGCAGGCTATGGATGAAGACACATCTAAAAAGGTCATCGGTGTACTCTGTTGAAACGTCTTTGGCGAGGATGGAAACCGCTGCGGCCAAGCTCGGGTGAGGTAGATGGTTCGCCTTTGCCTGTGAATTATCTAATTATCCTATCTTTTAGTTTCTCGTTCTTTTAGACATGCGCTTATTGCGTATTATGGAAAACTTACTGTCTTTCATGTTCCTGATTGACATGGTACGCTTTGTGATACTAGAGACGCAAGTCTCCTAGCGTTTGGGAGTCCAAGAAAGATACCTTACGACTCTCACGGTTCTAGCAGTTCTCTCCACAATGTAGCATGCCCCATAATCGAAAGGGACGGGAGAGCGCGATCATGTATCTAACGGTCATTCTGCTGACGGACTTTGTAGACATTAGGAGCAGGCGAAAGTGGGACGATGCGGACCGATGAAAGCTGCCAAACCCAGCGGGGAAGGCCTCGACGCTGGGACTCACGCCTTAGCTGAGTAACGTCTAAAGTAATGGAAACACTGCCAGTGCAGTGGCGCATCGGTTGGCTGCCGTAGTCATATACCGCGGCAGAGGCCAGCGTGTTTTGAGCTTTGCGGAGAACAACAGTCCGTTAACAAGCGAGGAAAGGGAGAGTGCGAGGAATAGGACAAGCAAACGGTAACTAACGGGAGGGAAAAGTGTTGCGAAAATACGATAAATGGCGTTCATTCGACCAACCACAATGATTATCCCAAGCAATTACGGTCAGAGTAGGGTTCCGGTAATACACACGGAGGATAGAAAAATTCTCGCTCGCTGGTCGGATCAAAGCGCAGCGAGTGAGCAATTACGATACCGTACTCTACAGTGCCGATGACTGATGTAAAAGCGGGGCGATGATGCTCCACGCTCTTGGTCGAACCCAACGACGTAGCTCTTGGTAATGTCTCAGGCATGGCTCTGACAGGCGAGCCCAGCCCATAGCGCGTCTTTGCTTCCGTCTGCTTGTTAAAAGTGGAGGAGCCCACGTTCGCTGAGCAAACCGCAAACCATGTCGCTTATGCTGTCAAGACAACGCGCAGAATGAAGCGTTCGCACGGAGAGATGAGCGGCGCTGCCGACGAGAAAGATGATGATTCAACTACCCCGAAAGCGAGCGGTAGTCCTCAAAAGTCGTACCAGCCCAAGATATCTCGGAAGATTCGAGCCTGTGAGTGTCATTTTCTTATCAAGATGCCCAGTGCTTACGGCTTCCACTCGTGCCGTTTCGGCTTGCTGTCCGATAAAAAGAAACTGTGCAAGAGCACGATTTCATCGCCGGAGGACAAGCCCATCTTTATAGTGCTTTTGTATCCGCTTGGGTCAGGCGCGGTTTCGAAAAGAAAAATGATGGAAACTTAAAAATATTACCCTGTCAGCCGACTCTTCCATGGCTGGTCAAATTCCACTCCATTCGCAACTTATTTGTGTTATGGCTCTCACAGAGATCCATCTTGTTCACTACTTGATTACCAAACTCTGATTGACTGTCCTTAGGCCAAGAATGCCAAAGTCGAAAGATAAAATGCGGTATTGATCCAGGAGAAAACTCTTGCGCAAGATGCAAGCGACTCAACTTGAAATGCGTTGTGAACAAGAGCCTCCAGACATTGCTCGAAGATGAGTCGGAATGGAAGGTGTCTATGGAACAGAAAACCAGCCAACTGCAACAAGCTGTGTCTCAGATTCTTCGACACATGAACTTACCAGATCTGGGAACTCTTACTCCAACCTCTGCGAGTCCGTTGCAGTCTGCTGTCGAACAAATCTCACAGAACAAGTATGCTTCCGAACCAAGCCCGCCAGCGCGGCATCCACAGCGAATGGATATGACAAGAGAAGCGTCACCTGAATCGGGCGGCCAGGTACTACCCGACGAGGCTGCTTTGGTCGCTGCGCCTATGGCAAGTCTATTCGAGGTCACCAAGCTGCGCAACCTTCGAAGTAATGTGCAGACCCGCATTAACCAGCGGACGCGGATGGTATTGCGAGAAGACTTCGTCTCTCAGGGTCGGGTTAGCCTCGCCGAAGCAGAAGATCTTTTCCAACGGTTTTGCGTATCCTTAAATCAATATCTGTGGGGAGGTATTGCTCTTCTACATGATAATTTGACTGCTGTTAGAGAGTCATCGAGTCTGCTTCTAGCCGCTATTCTAGCTGTCACAGCGCTCCACGTTCCAGGAAAAGAGGAAATCTTTGACGTGGCATATGCAGAGTTCTTGGCTCTCGTCAGCGAGTCGATGTTCGATAGATACCACAACCTGGATGACGTTCGCGCATTCTGTATTGGCGCGTTTTGGCTATCAGACGTTAGTTGTATGTACCTGACGAACTCTCGCTATACCATGAATGCGCTCACAATATCTTAGGGAAGCTGTCGGGTCATGCCGTGCGCATTGCGACCGAGCTCAACCTCCACCAAAGCTTTTCCAAGGCGATTCGAGGACAAGCCGAACATATCGAGCGTGCAAGACTATGGTATTTTCTCTATGTCTGTGACCACCACTTCAGCATTGCCTATGGCCGTCCCCCAGTAATTCATGATGACACAACAATCTCCTGTCACGAAACTTTTCTACAGGTCCCAGGGATTGGACAAGCAGATTGGCGTTTACACAGCCAAATTGCAGTTTTTCGTATTCTTACTCGAATATATCTGCACTTCAGCTCAGATAGCGAGAAACCCCTCAGCGAAGACGATTTCGATGCGGTTCGAAGCTTGAACGCTGATTTAGACGCTTGGCGTACTAAATGGGAACCCAGACTTGGTAAGAACCTAGATTGATTTCCGACAGAATTTGAGTACTGATGGCACAACAGCACTAAATAAGTACGTTTCGTCTTACCCAGCGAGAGGTGTCATCATGCATTGGAACTACGGTAAACTTCAGCTGAACTCTCTGTCACTACGTGAGCTGCCACCTCAGCATGCAAATTTGATGTCGGAGCAAAGGAGAGAGTTTGCCAATCTCGCCATTTCCAATGCCCTCGCAACTTTGAGTTTCATTCTGGAAGATGCTTCGATTCGCACCTCCATCATTGGTGTTCCGCTTTACCTTCACACGATGATAACCTGCGCGACGGTATTTCTTTTGAAAGTGCATTCTAAGTGGAAGAGTGCCAGACTCAACACAGACTTGCCGCTGGCTCTAAGCTTGATCGAGCGTGTGATTGACATGCTCGCAATGGCAAAGGCTAGCGAACGACATCTGACGTATTATATTGCTCGCGGTCTCGCAAAGATGCTGCATAAGTTTAAGAGGATGGAACGTCTGGCCGATCACTTTACGATCCCTGGCTCGAGTGCGTTGAGCAATAATGTTATGAACATGAGTGCTACGGCGGGGAGTGCCACGCAACAGCAAGATTGGTCATCTTTGGATTCTGGCTCAGATACTCTCTTTGGACCTGGCTCTAGTGATCCAACAATGGACCTGTACGGGTTTGGTCAGGAGTACTTCCAGCTGGGTCTTTTTGACGCCCTGACAATGCAGATGCCAGGATGATGCAATGAATGGAATCAATGTCTCCACGTCTTCACCTTCGACATCTAGCAAACGAACCACAACGAACGTCGACTTCTCGACTCTCGTTCGAAATGGTCACATTCATTTCGAGGCATCAAACGGCCTTCACGTTCCACATCCAGGACGAAAGTGAAAGAAGGAGGCAGCTTTAAGTTTTATTCGAGCAACAGGAGTCTCCCTGATTACAAGAAATCATATCTGGAAGAAGTTGGCTTGCTTGAAAGTTTGGATTAATGGGCTTTAACGGCGGCTCATCCCAAATGACCCATTTGAATCTCAGCTTTGGGACGGTAGAAGATGTCGAAAAGAGCCAGGAGGCCAGGGACAGTGTACAAAATCTTCTATCGAGATTGCATCCTGACTTCAGTTTCACGTTCGGGAGTACATTAGAACGCAGCTCTGATCACAGGAGTGGTGCGGCTGCTCCAATTCCGTTGGCAGTTGAGAAAGTTCAGTACCAACCCACGAAAGCTCCAAATGTTGATATATACTCCGCCCCACAAGGCGTGTCTATAATGTAAAAGCTGGAATTGAGAGGGAGAGAGTAATATTCCGAGATGTGCCGTACTTGCATTCTTCAATTGTATTCCTAAAGTAGTGACCTTTGTGGTATCTTCTTCGGTTAGCTGTCTTTATATCGCTTTAATTTTAAGGGTATAGAGCCAGTATTTCCTCATGAATCCTTTACATAATGCTGCGGAAGGTCTATAGAAAAGAGAAGAATGCTTAGGACCATAACCTGATTTTCATTGGAACATACTATTATCCTCGCGAGGTGAAACATTTGATGCTGACATTGAGATGCCAAATTCTGCACGATGAATTCTCCGGAAGTAGTTTAGCGTGATTGCAACAGCTCCTCCACGTCTTCTCTTTCTGAAGACAATCCGTACGCGTAGAGCATTTTGAAAATCTAAACCTTGGTCCACCAAAGTGTTCATTATCTTTGACAGCCATGTCAGCATGCTGAGCACGCGTTCAATGGCGCCAACAGCGCCTAGTTCACTTGTGTTCCACCTATTGAGAGAGCCGAGTTAGCAACGTGGAGGACCACTTAGGAGTATGGCACACTTAGAATGATAGAACGAGCGCTGACATGAAATTCCCAGGTAGTAGATCGTTCTCCGCTGTTAGTAAAGATGCCCAAAATTGGGCCACGAGCGCTGCTAGCAGCATCCAACCTACTCATTCCCATTGCCGTCCTCATATTCGCGACGGGTTTCTTTCCCTACAAGCCGTTTATACCAGGCTTGGCCCAATTCAAACCTCTAAAGTATGGACCTCCATCCAACGCACAATTTGACAAAGTTATATTCATGGTAGTGGATGCTCTGAGGAGTGACTTTGTGTATTCGGAAAAGTCTGGGTTTTTGTTCACACAGAGTTTGATACGATCTGGAGAAGCAATTCCATTTACGACTCATGCTACCTCTCCGACAATCACAATGCCTCGAATAAAGGCAATAACAACTGGATCAATACCTTCGTTCCTTGACGTGATTCTGAACTTCGCCGAATCCGATACGACTTCTACGTTGGCAACTCAGGATACTTGGTTGGCACAGATACATGCGCGGGGAGGGAAGCTTGTCATGTATGGAGATGATACCTGGCTTAAGCTGTTCCCGGCTACGTTTGATCGAGCAGATGGAACGTCCAGTTTCTTCGTATCCGACTTTACGGAGGTCGATCAAAATGTGACTCGACATGTCGCAGATGAACTTCGTGCTAAAGATTGGGATGCTTGGATCATGCATTACTTGGGTCTGGATCATATAGGCCACAAAACTGGCCCCAATGGGTAAGGTTTAACTGAACAGACATTTGAGAACACGACTTATAAAACGTAGACCGAATATGCTTCCTAAGCAACAAGAAATGGACGGAATCGTAAGAGAAATCTACACAGCGATTACTCACGAACCACATCTACAATCTACGCTGTTCATTCTTTGTGGAGATCATGGCATGAACGATGGAGGAAATCATGGAGGTTCTGCTCCAGGTGAAACGTCACCAGCGTTGGTCTTCATGTCTCCGAAGATGAAAATTTTGCCAACATCCCGGCAGTCACCGACTACACCAATTATTGACTTTGACTTCTACTCCAAAATAGAGCAATCTGATGTCGCACCAACCATTGCGGGACTTCTTGGGTTTCCCGTCCCACTCAACAACTTGGGAGTATTTATTCTGGAATTCCTTCCACTTTGGAGCGATCCGATTGATCAAGTTCAGTTGCTCCTTCGTAACAGTCTCCAGATCCTAGATATTGTCAAGGCAACGTTTCCCGGAGAGGACTTCGGCTCTGATATTATCGAACTCGACTGCAACAGTGCTACATCGACTGGAGCCGAACTGGCATGCCTTTGGCGGGAAGCGCGAATGAGTACCCACGGAGTCGAAAGTTCTGTGTTGCTTGCTGACTCTGCACTGATTTCGCTATATCGATTCTGCCGACGTGCCCAAGAAGTAATGAGTAGCACGGCCAGTAATTACGATATCCCTCGTCTCGTTATCGCCATCGGTATTTCGGCAGCATCCTTTGTGTTTGCAGCCCTTGCCTCTTGGCCGAAAGTAAAGTTTTCGCCTCTGGATGGATGCTACTTCTTTTTGACAACAGCTTTATATGGAGTCATGATGTTTGCGAGCAGTTATGTCGAGGAAGAGCAGCACTTCTGGTACTGGTTCACCGGAGGCTGGTTGGCACTCCTGAGAATCCGACTGTGAGTTTCAGCAAATATCAATTATGTCATTAAGTATCCGAGCCTATGCTTATACTATACAGCTCTCAAAGGGGACGTCAATCTCTAAGGCGAGATATTTCTTGGGCAATGTTGTTTGCGCTTCATCGAATTGCTTTACGATGGAACCAAACTGGTCAGAAGTATGCAGGATCTCCCGACATTGTCCACGACCTTCTCATTCGCTTTCCTCCAATTCTTTGGGTGCTCGTCATCGTCACTTATGCTACCGTGGCGGCAAGGCTCACATATCATCTACTTCGAGACCTGAAAGTGGATGCGGTAATCAGTAGCACTATCGCTACCGGGCTTTGCATTCTAGCACTCATTTTCAAGTTGGGTTTCACGGCAAGCGATGCTCCGGAACTACTCGATTGGCTTGGACAATCTCCAACTTTTATGCTGCAAGATATTCCGCTGATACTAACGGCACGGCTTACATTCGTTAGCCTTGCTTTGGCGGCTGCATCGGTAGCTGCAGCCAAATACTTCATTCAAGGTCACCAGAAGAAGCCTCCTCTGCCTTCACTTCACGATCTCCTGACACTTTTCCTCCTCACACAAACCAGAGCCCACAATGTTCCTCTATATTTGCTCTTCATACTTCAACATAACTCTCTGCGAAGGGCCGACCTAACTACAACCCAAGCCACCTTATCAACAATTCTCTTTGGTCATGTATCGTTCTTTGCACTTGGAAACAGCAACGCCATTTCGAGTATTGATCTATCCAATGCATACAACGGCGTCTCCGGCTATAACGTTGGTGCGGTCGGCCTCCTTGTCTTGATTAGCAACTGGGCAGGGCCAATCTGGTGGAGCGTTGCTGGCATTAAATTGCTTGCTGAACTAGTCAAGGTTCAGGAGCTAAACCAGTCGAAATCAAACGGAGGAGTCGCAAACAGGACGCGCTCTCACCGCGCCTGGATTTCAAAGGAACACGAGGAACTAGCGAAATCCGCAGCAGATAAGTCGACGTCTGCTTCTACTGAAGCCACTCAAGCGCCTTCACCACTATTCTCCTATATCGCTTTGTGGACCCTGTTCACGTCTAGTGCGCTCCTCGCGGTTATGGCCTCATGCACCATTCTGCGCGCACATCTGTTCATTTGGACTGTCTTCAGTCCCAAATATCTCTATTCGATGGCCTGGACTCTCGGTTTCCAGCTGCTTGTAGTAATTTCGTCAAGCTGGGCACTGTGGACTCTTGCCGCTGTGAGATGATCATGTGGAGGAAGGCATTGTGACATGTTGAAGTAGTGAGGTAGTATTATGTCGAATTTTTGGATATTTAGAGAAATGGCCTGCTAAATTCCAAATAAGAAAACTTCATCGCGTAAATTGTAAGGTCGTGGTGGAAGTCATGCAACTGCAAACTGATCTACCCACTTAACCAATTAGCATCACGTGACACCGTGAGATCGCGTATTCAGCCTTTTGCAACAGCTCATCGCTGCCTGCAGCAACATCGGGAGTGGGGAAACAAACAATATTCCATCGGCTTTTGCCAACAATCGATTCGGATCGTTAAGCCATAGTGCTCTTCGCATTTCTCCAGTTGATTGTGGGCTAGTCAATTGTTTCTAATCATCAGCTTGGTGGCGACAAGTCCTACAGGGGTAGCGCGTGAAGGGAGTTGCGCTTTGGCTTCTAGTCCCCTTGCTCGGCGATATTGACCAAGGTCAGTGATTGATTCATCACTCCTTCTCGTACTTCACTCTTCAACTCTGCACATCATCCCGTTGCACTCTGTCCTCCTCTTTCCCTGTCAACTTCTAGCAATGCCACCCAAACGCAAGCAGAAGGTATCTGACGCTGGTGAGTTGTCTTGGCAACAAATCCGGTCCACCCTGCTCTTTTCTCTTCGCTTTCACCAACGTAGTTGAGCTTTGCAGCTAACTTTCACAGGCTCAGCTTCAGCTGACTCTCGTCGATCATCTCTACGGTCGAATCGACGACACAAGCCCTTTCCATCTTCTATCCCAAACACTGCCGATGACGAAGACAACCTATCAATAAGTCACCTTCAACGCACCCGAAAAAGGTCCATCAGTCGTAGAATTCTCGAAGCAGTGGTGATCCCCAAGATGGAAGACACAGCTGCCAAAAGCACGCGATTGAACGCATCCGACAGCACTTCCTCTCTCACGTCTGCTGGTTCATCGGTTTACGGCGACAATATGGTGCATCAAACTCCAGACACCAGTGTCGTCAATACTCCACTGGCTGAGCTTAGCTTACGGAAGAAAGCCGTCACTAGCAAACGGAAGCGTTCATCTACGGAGTCGGCTGACACATCGAGGGATGAGAGCCTGGCAAGGCTCTTACAGGACGAAGAAGATGCAGGCCCATCGAGCAGAAATCAGACTAAATACAAGGAAGAAATTTCTGATTCTGAAGCTTTCTCTTCCTATGCATCAGATGTTGACTTGTCTGATGCCTCATTGGTACGTACCAAAGTTCTATAGCGCACCTCACTCTTCACTGTTAAGAGCCTTACCTAACCGCAATTATGCGGTTAAGGGCATTTCACTTCTCAACTAATTTCGGAAGCCCATCCAACAGAAGCTCTGGGTTGGGTTTAATTTCACAAATTTGAGATTACAGCTGTGTTGCATTCCCTACCTATCGCTGGCTTTTCCCATACGAGCGCACATCCTTGTGTTGCAGAACACTGAAGACTGACGCCGTATACAGGATTACAACACTAGTGAAAGTGATAGACCTTCAAAGAAACGTTCTCGCACAGCAAAGGGCAAAGGCAACACTCAATCTGCCACAACTTCGAGTCATCGCCGGACTGCCGCTTCGTCAGATCAGACTCCTCAAACACTACCAGGCACTCCTGCTAGCGAACTCGAGTCGGACTTTGTAGCCGAAGAATCAGAAGTCATTGAACTCTCTGACGACGACATTTCCGTTTCCGAAGGCTCAATGACGACCAACACGCAAGCTAGGCGTCGATCGCGGTCCGGTCAGGATTCCTTGAACAGAATCCGAAATGCCTCAAGGTCTCAAGCAGCTTCCCGTCGCCAACGCGTGTTGGCACGCGCAACCGTGGTCCAACGTCGGATACAGAATTGGCGTGATCATCGTAAAGCGGCTCGTCGAGCCAAGCTGGAAGATGCTCACCCTGAGATTAAGACTCTGTGGAGCGACCTTGCAAAGGTTCCGGTTATAACTCCTCAACCTGCTGCTCAGCCAGACTCAATCAAGCGTAAACTGAAGCCTTTCCAGCTTGAAGGCTTGGATTGGATGATCAGACAGGAGAAGAGCCAGTACAAGGGTGGTCTTCTTGGAGATGAAATGGGTATGGGCAAGACGATCCAGGCAGTGTCGCTCATCATGTCTGATCATCCTGCTAAGGACCCGACCCTTGTGCTTGTGCCTCCCATCGGTCTCATACAGTGGTCAAACGAAATTCGGGAATACACTGATGGTAAACTCAAAGTCCTCATCTGCCATCAGACGAACAAGGAAGCCAAGGATCTCACTGTCAAGAAGATTCGTAACTACGATGTAATTGTCATGTCATACAACAGTTTGGAGTCGATGTACCGCAAACAAGAGAAGGGCTGGACTCGTGGTGACGAAATCATCAAAGAGAAATCTCCGATTCATGCCGTTCACTTTCACCGACTGATCCTCGACGAAGCCCACAGCATCAAACAACGCACTACTGGTAGTGCAAAGGCTTGCTTCGCTTTGGAAGGCACCTACAAGTGGTGTCTTTCTGGAACGCCAGTTCAAAATCGTATTGGAGAGTTCTTCTCGCTGCTGCGTTTCCTTGAAGTTCGACCTTTCGCCGACTACTTCTGCCAACGCTGTCCTTGTGCTCGATTGGACTGGGCCATCACCGATGACTACAAATGCATGCATTGCAACCATGCTTCTTCGGAGCACCGATCTGTCTTCAACGAAGAGCTTCTCAATCCGATTACGAGCGAAGATACAACTGCTCGCCATGATGCTCTTAAAAACCTTCATATGATCACGGCTCGTGTAATGCTTCGCCGCATGAAGAAAGATCATACTGAGTCCATGGAATTGCCGCCAAAGGAAGTCGTTGTCCACAATGAGTTCTTCGCCGAAATCGAATCGGACTTCGCCAGATCGATTATGGCGAACACCACCAGGAAGTTTGACACTTATGTGGCTCAGGGCGTCATGCTCAACAATTATGCGAACATCTTCACACTCATCACACAAATGCGTCAAGTTGCCAATCATCCGGATCTGTTGCTCAAGAGACATGCCGAAGGCGCACAGAACGTGTTGGTCTGCAATATCTGCGATGAGCCAGCTGAGGAGGCCATTCGCTCAAAGTGCCACCATGAATTCTGTCGCAGCTGTGCTCGCAGTTACGTTGAGTCTTGCGAAGGTGCCGGTGGTGTAGCTGATTGCCCACGCTGCCACATTCCCATGTCCATCGATTGGGAGCAGCCAGATATTGAGCAGGATGATGAACAGGTAGCCAAGTCTTCCATTATCAACCGCATCAAAATGGACAATTGGACTAGCAGCACCAAGATCGAGATGCTAGTGTATGAGTTGTACAAATTGAGGAGCAACAAGCAGACTATCAAGTCTATTGTCTTCTCCAACTTCACTAGTTTCTTGCAGCTGATTGAGTGGCGTCTGCGTCGTGCAGGTTTCAACACGTCCATGCTTGATGGTAGCATGAGCCCGGTCCAGCGTCAAAAGAGCATCGATTACTTCATGAATAATGCGGATGTTGAGGTCTTCCTCGTCAGTTTGAAGGCTGGTGGTGTTGCATTGAACCTTACCGAAGCTTCGAGGGTGTTCATCGTTGATCCGTAAGTCCACCTTTCTTAACTCTTAATGCACGTCTCGCTAACAATGTCCAGGTGGTGGAATCCAGCCGCAGAGTGGCAATCTGCTGATCGCTCGCACCGCATCGGTCAGACCCGCCCTTGCGTTGTCACTCGCCTTGTCATCGAAGACTCGGTTGAATCCCGAATGATCCAGCTCCAGCAGAAGAAAGCGAACATGATCAGCTCCACAATCAACAATGACGCCGGCGCGATGGAGAGACTGTCCCCTGAGGACTTGCAGTTCCTCTTCCGCGGCACTTAGAGCGTACTTCCATAAATAGAGAACCGCTGCTAGCTGTTCACCAAGTCGACAGTTGTCCCGGTACATGTTTTACCTCTTTTTGCATTCACAATGCGGGATGGTGTTGATGCGAAAGGTTTCATTACGATTCGAAAGACTGCTACATGGAAGCTGACTGGGGATGTCAAAGCTTCGTTGCTACAATCACGAATGTGTGCCACCAAAAGAATAGCGCTATGATGTCCACATAGAGCTTTGATAGTATTACTTATTAGACTAAACAGATTGCTGATGGTTGCCACACAACTTGAGAGAATATAACCTGACACTGATGAGAAAGCACCTAGAGATATTCTGCTGCTATGGTTCATGCAACTCGCCTAGCAAAAGAAAACGTGAAATTCAATACAACCTAAACGCAGAACCCTAAGCCTTGTGATATACTACTATACAGTACTCGTATGGAAGATGAAATGGAAGAGATATTAATTAGTTCCTCTAAGACGTCTCCGACTTAGCAACATACTTCTTGACTTCGGTTTCAGCATCCCAGTTGTATATTTGATCAAAGCCCATCATTTTCGCAGTAACCGAAGTAGGAAGAGCACCCAAAAGCCACATAAAGAAGTATGTGATCATCTCCTGTACGAACGACATGTCCTTTTTGTTGTTGGCAATCTGTTTTGTTCGGTCGACGATAGACTTGATACGCGGGCCTCGAATCGCATAGATTGCCTTCGCTGCTTGGTCACAGGCTTGACGAACGGTGCCCTGGCCCTTTGATGCTTTGTCGAGGTAATGCTTGAGCAGCAACGCAATGGTGTGAGCATCTTCAAAGGCCTGACTGCTTCCTTGTCCCGAAGTAGGTTGAAGGCCATGAGCAGCGTCGCCGACGAGGACGATGCCGTTTGAGCCCCAATTCGGTAGCAGAGGTGTGGTCCACGTTGGATAGATGGATTCAACGCTGGCTTTTTCCAGGACATCTTGAATGACGGGATCCTTCCACATGCAGTGACGCGATTGAAGCTGTGCTCGAATATCTTCTGCGTCCATCTTCAGCTTTTGCGGTATTGGTGCTTCGTACGTCGACCACCACATGGTTTCTTTGTCACCGCTGGCACAGTAACCGAAGAAGCCATTTGCACCGAAGGTGAATACCATCGATCTCTCTTTCCGAACAGTCTCCGGGATCTGGCCCTCGATGAAGCCTCCGACACCGAGCAAACCTCTGTACTATCAGTCAGCACACGAACACGAAGGAGGATCGGGAAGGCAGAAGCCTCAACATACTCATAAGCAGCGGGATACTTGTCGCCGAACACATCCCTGCGAACCACGCTCTTGACGCCATCCGCACCAACCACCAAATCGAACTCCTCATCCGCCGCGCCCCCCTCAACCCTCACCACCACACCCTTACCCTCGCCAACCTCCACGCCCGTAACCTTCGCATACCGCACCGCGCCCTCCCCCACGCGCCGCAGCAGCGCCGCCCACAGCCGCTGCCTCGCAACCGCAACAAGCCACTCTTCCGGGGCGCGGCGGTCGCCCCACGGCAGGGACGCAAGGCGCCAGCCGCGCGCGGCGCGGAACACAGCGCGGCGCACGACGAAGCCCTCGCGCACGACGTCGGCGTGGAGCGCCTCGTCGAGCGCCCGCAGCGCGCGCATGCCGTTCGGCGCGATGCCGACTGCGCCGCCGACGAGCTGCGTCGACGCCGACAGCGATGCGAAGGTGATGGCGTCCGCGGAGGGCGCTGCTGCTGAGGGGTCGGCGCGCGGCCGGTGCGACTCGAAGATCGTGATGCGAGTGTCTTTGGGCAGGTGCTTGCGCAGGTTCAGGTAGGTGCAGAGACCGGCGACGCCGGCGCCTACGATCGCAATTTTCATTTTGGTAGTGCGATTGGGTCGGTGGTGGGGAATTGGGTTGTGTGGATGGATTGGAATTGAATATTGGAAATAATGGTATTGTTTCGTTGCGTTTATGTTGTTGCATTCTCGGGCGCCATTCAAATATGTGGAAATATTGCTGCCTGGTTGACGATATGCGCCCTCTCGGTAGTGGCAACCATTGTATTGCAACTTCGTATTACTTGAGATTAAATCTTTGCTTTGACGCGTGTTCTTGATTTAATATTCTCCAATTGACGGTAAGCAGGTTGTTCGTTGATTGAAGTTGAGTTTGACTAGTGCGATGTTAGATGGCAAAAGGCAGTCCCAGCCTGCAGGCAACAAACATTCAATGGCATTGAACGGACCAACTATACGTGCAATTACCCTTTCCCAAATGTTGTAATTCAGTAGCCTACACGCTGCTCTCGTAATTGGACCCGGTCCATATCGTATTCTCGCCGGAAAGTTCAGAAATGCGGCGCCACGGGAGAATGGATGTCGTTGAGTCTAGATCCCACCTGGAGTACAACCACTAGGCTTCTGGCCATGTAAGATCGAGACCAGCGAATTGATTTGTAGATCGGGACAGAATGATCAAAAGGAGATGCATACGGTGCCGCGCGTCAGGTCCATTGTCATCAAGCAAAAGCGATTCGGAAGACGTTAAGTTTTGGCATTGGAAATCTTCTGCTACAACGCCGAAACACCTCTAACCTCTATGCCCGATTGAGAACGCCGCCACTATGTTGCAAGTCAACAAATATCTGGTATCTCCGAGATGAAATGAAATAGTTGAGAGCACGAAGCAATCCGAAAAATGCTGTTTTCACTCACAACGCTGTCTCCGCGTCTTGAAACTCGTCAATGTCTCCTGTCTCCGAATCTTGTCGCTTTATTCCAGGGATAGGATCTTCATTCTTTGGTGCTGGCGGCAATGGCTTGTTTACATCCACATTCTCATCACCGACTTTCAACTTTTGCATCTTGTTTGCAAGACCAGTAGCAGCTTGCTTCAACAACGAACCAGGTCCACCTGGTGGCTCTTTTTGGATTGGTGGCTCCGTTGTATCTGCTGCGGAAACTGCATGAGGCCGTCCACTGGCTGTTGGCTTTGTAGGACTTTGGTCAACGATAGATCCATTTAGCGGTGCAGGCGCATTTGTGGGTGAGTGAGGTGAGTCGCTTGTTGTCATCATAAGGCTCCTCCGAGTCGGAACTCTCTCTATGCTCCTTCGCTGAGGAATAGAAAATCTTCGCCTTGGTGATTGACCTGGGAGAATAGCTGCAATACCGAGAATCTGCTTGATCTGCTCCTCGGGAGTCTTACCGTCACTTGAAGAAAGTGTCAGCCAGAGTCATATGCTCCCAAACCTGTAGAGCTTACATTTTGGCGTTGATTATGAAATCGAGGTCTTCTTCACCTTGCTCTGATCCTCCAGGACCGCCTTGAACTGGTCGGAAGAGTCGAGGACGCCAGTCGATTCCATCGTCTGCACGTTTTGCCGCCTCTGCTCTTTGTCTGTCCTCTATCTTGAACTTCTCGTCTGTTGCAGTGTTATGATCCTTGTTCTTCACCGCAGCCGTGACATGCTGCCACAGGTTCTGCGACTCGCGTTCTTCCTGTTCCGCGAGCGGGCGGACAGATGGATACGTTTCGCGTGCTCCACGTGCATTGAAGAGCAGAGTTTTGTCGCCGGTTGTAAGATCCTTAATGAACATCTGCTTGTTCCATAATCCAGAGAGTTCGTAGAGATCCTTGTTGTTCTTCGTGTCCTTGATTACGCCTCCAATAGCATTATATACCCCACCAAAGTAGCCTTTGGTTTTGAATTCGAGATCTGCCATGAGACCTGTTTCCGGACAGCGTACAAAGCTATGGTCGCCTAGTTCGTATTTCAACTTTCCGAACAAGATGCCGCGGGCATACATGTTAGGCTGAGTAATGAAACTGTAGAGATGTCAGATGATGAAAGCTGATCTTTGACTTCTCAACATACTATCTCTCGTTTCTATTCAAAAATCGCATAACCGCAAGGCCCTCCATCATACTTGCTGCCGAATTACCAAGGAATCTACTTCTCGGTTTCAATGTTCCATCTATTCGAATATGATGTTCTGGCGCCATGAAGAAGTAAGAGGACTTTGGGGGATGATGTGAGGTTTGCTCTGCAATGTAGTAACCTCGAGTGTGGTCAGAATAGTCCCAGTAGCAAGTATAGATTTCGCCGAGGATAGGATTCAAGGGTTTCTTGACGCCTCTGTATTTAGGTCAGCTAGGAATACATTAAAAAGAAGGGAAGGTTGGACGTACGGAGGTTTGATATGCCAACCACTCAAGTAGAACTTGACCACAGAGACGAAGCGTTCGACAGGATCATCAATCTCAGGCATTGGCAGTAACGTTTCAGGATGAGCCATGAAGCTGTAAGGGTTACAGTCAGAGTATGCTCTTGAATAAACTACATGCTAGTGAAGCATACTTCGTTATGCGCTCTAGCATGGATCGAGGTTCCAGTATGAAGGTCGGAAAGGTGACTCTGCTTAGGTCTGCTCCAGGTCGCAGTTGAGAAATAAGGTGCAAGAGGACTACAAAAACGGAGAATGAGCTTGAGTTCAAGTTACTGCAGAGGCTTTGGGAGTAACATACTATTTCCCTGCTCGCTATCCACAACGGTTTCATCTTCGGTAGAGTCCCTAGACTCATCACTAGATCCTCGAGTACCTACGTCAGGTTTGACCTGTTAGCTAAGTGTGTTGCAAAGGCAATACTGACAGATGATTTATAAGAATTTCAGGGCTATAGCGTACCTGCAGCGGAATGCCGCCTATGGCCAAGTACCATGTTGGGAACAGTTGTCGGCGGAAACGGCCGGGCCTTGAAGAGCTGGTGATTTGGTGGGAAAGTACAACGGAAGGTGAGGGAAGAATTGGCGGATAGTAAAGATTTGGTAGAAGGAGTATGACGAAGTAGTTGCCTCTAAAGAGGAGTTTGTGCAAGTGAGTGCATTGGACACTTGGTTGGCGTGGGTGAGGCAGTGAAGTGAAAGACAGCTGATCAACGTCATGCCGTTCGTGCCTAGCATTTCGATCAGAGCGAATGCAAGTAAATTAGGCCAGCTGAACCAAACTTAGCGCCGCCTATAGAACCCAAAAGCCATGCACGCCAACGCCGTTAGCCCACTCTCTCTGACTCTCGATCTCGCGTGCCTGGCTATGTCACCGACCAGCTTACTACCCTTGCATTGGATATGCTTATCGGTGACTATGGAAGAGCTCGGAAATGTTTGCTATTGCCTGACTATGATTTTGACTTCTAAAGTGAGCATACGGCTGTCATCTCGACTTGTGTTACGCAAAGCTAAGGTACGTTGTCGTCTTCATACCACCATTGTTAACCTCGCACGCACTACCTATCAGTTATTCTCTTCGAGATGGACTTGGTATAGCTTTTAAGATCGATCATTATTACCATCTCTTAGCGTGAATACCCCAGAATGCATCTTTCACCCAGGTTGAACACACGTGCCGGAATTGTGGAGAACTAGGGCTGTTTGTCGTGCTGACAAGAATCCATTACCATTAACTACGCTATTTTCAATATTTACGAGTGAAGCTATGATGAATCTACAGTGTTTTCTTGTTAAATGCCAGAAACATATGACTTGTACTCTATGTAGCGTCACAGACGAGAGCATGGATTCGAGCCAACTGTCTCACAGGATTCTGGAAGCTCAACCGAGGACTTTGTATCGTTGTTCTTTGACAACGGTAGAATTTTACACATTCTTATGAGTGAAGATTCTGCATAACCGCGTCACTTAGAACGTACATGACAATCCTGATGCTTTGTCTTTCACCATCTACTCTATCGTACCTCTTTCCAGCCCATAGGTATAAGTGCTGCCGCAACTTGTTCAACTCCGCGTTCTGTTGCCAGTAAATTGTACTGGGCTGCCGCATTGCGCGTATCTTGTACTTCAATCCTGATGCCAAGTTCGTTGATACGTCTTCTGGTCGCGGGAGAGATGAGCATAATGGATGGGCCAGTTCCAATGATCAACAGATCCGGTTTAGGCCAAACCAAGTCCAGCACACCCCAGGCCTCACCATCAACTTCCCATTGCCCTTTACTATTCAGTAGTTTTCCCGTCATGGCATTGTTTTCCTTTACTCCTGCTCCGAACGTCTTGTCTTTCTGCCCGCTGCGTATCCAGGGTCGCCATTGAAATGCTTCGCCATCAACGAGAAGTATTCCGCTGCCACTGACTTTGATGTTACTGTTCAGAGCAAATCCATCACTTGTACATGCATCTATAGCAGTTGTAGGTAGAGGTGCGCTGCCCAGGACATCTAAAGCGCCAAAGTCCGTCTGAGTGGTTTCCTTTGATGGCGGTCCGCGGTCGTGTGATTTGGGTGGTTTAGAGATATTGAGGGAACTAGTAGTGTGAAGGCATCTGGAACAAATAAAATTTTGCTTTCGATGCGATCGAAAGTCGATAGAGGCAGGTCTAAAGCGTTGCGAAGTCCAGCGCGTTTGAGCCGAAGCGGACGATTTCGACGGTGCAATACAGCGAATTGCGCGCTGTAGGTAGAGTTGCTCCGAAGATCGATTTATAGCTTTTGACATCAGGATTGATAGAAGCAGGAACAGAAGATGAGGAGAGTCAGAGACGACTGCAGAAGACAGAAACTCGGCAAGCTTTGATGAGCTGAAGAAATGAGCTCACAAAAGCGGGCAAGCTCCGACCATTCACGCGATGCGGATTTCACAGCATTGTTATTCTCCATCACTCCGCCATTTTCAACCTTACCTTGTAATTGCCAGAATGCCATCTACAGATACGACTGATACACCCTTAAAGTTCCGCAAGATTGAGAAGAGCAGTTCAAAGCTCTCAGAAAGCTCTATGCGGCAAAATGAGATACAATTCGTGGATCCGAACGCCAAACCAAAGCCTTTCAAAAGTAGGAACTGTCAAGACTGTGAAGATTAATTAATACTAACAATTCGGAAAGCCATTACATTTGACAGCTCTGATATTCCATCTCCATTTCTCGACTCAGCTGTCCGTGAACGAATGAAGGCAGAAGCGGAAGCACGACAGCAGCAACAAGACCAAGCATCATGAAATAAGATTTGGCATTTATTTCTGCCATTGGGCCCATCCAGGGGCTACCGATCAAAGCACTACGATAAATATGGCCGTAACTCGCAGAGTACCACTTTAGAAAGTGAAGATACTGGTGGGAAACAACGCCGTAAGCCAGCAAATGCTCGAATAAAGGACTAGCCAAATCCAACGCAAAAACATGGTAGCGAATTGTGGTAGATTCGAAAACAAATTCCATCGCAGTAGCGGCCGTGAAGTAGATATCTTTCGTCATAGATCGGTCGAATCATGAGCAATCGTAGCGGACGTAAAGAGGCATCGAAGCCAATTCCCATATCCATTCTCACCGAAAAACCAAACCAACCCCATCGAATCCAGAGATTCTCCACACGTGTACCCAAAACACCAAGCTCTTAACCGAGAAGCAAACGCCGCCGCACCCAAGCAACGCCACCGAACCCCATCCTCCACGCCAGCAACACACTACGCCGCCGCACCCTCCACCTCAACGGGCCAGCGCTCACCAATGGAGCTCTTCAGCCTCTCCCTGCGGCGCGCCGCCTTCCGCTCCCGGAGGATCTCGCGCAGGCCGCTAAAGCCCACATACTCGACATGCAAACCCATAGCCCTCCAAACACGCCTCTTCGCGCCCTCGCGCGCCCGCACCGCCCCTAAGCTACCCGCGCTGTCCTTCTTGCGCACCCTGCCCGCAGCACTGCGCTCGAGCACGCGCTCCGGCCCGCGGCGCTCCCGCGCGCGCGCCCGCTCCGCCGCAAAGCCCTCCGAGCGCTCCCACTCCTCATCGAGGAACTCCTCGTCGTCGTCGCCATCGCCAGCGGCGCGCCCGTCCTCCGCGCCGCGCGGGTGCCAAAACGGATGCAGCCAGCCGCCGTCCTCAGCAGGGGTGTCGACGCGCTGATCTCCGGCGGCGTCTGCGTCGCGGGGCGGCGCGAGCGACGCGTCGACCGCGACGACGGGCACGCGCGCGCCGCGCACGCTCCGCCGCAGCGACCGCGACCGCGCGGCCAGCGGCTGGAGCAGCGAGTCGGAGTAGCGGCGGGCGCGGGCGGCGAGCGAGGGGCGGCGAAGCGGGCGCGGCGCGGCGCCGTCGAGCGGGCTGGCCCGAGGCTCGTCTTGTGGCGTCGCTGGCTGGATCGCGATGCGTGGTGGCTGTGGCGGCGGGCGCGGGTTGCGCAGCGGGGAGTCTACGGCTGCGGTGGGGGCGCTGGCTGGCGGGGTGGAGGGGTGCACGGTTAGGTGCGGGGGTGGGGCCAGCGCGGAGAGCAGAGGTGCGGATGGGGCTGGTTGGGTTGGCGAGGTCGAGGCGCCGTGCTCGACTAGCAGCAGCGAGTGGTTGTTGTGTGGGTAGATGTTTACCGCTGTGGCCTCGCTGACTTCCAGCGCGTCGGAGATCTGCGAGAACGGCGTCAATTGGCTGTACAGGTGCCGCGCATTGGCATGTTCGTCTCTGTGCGGGTTGGAGCGGTCGAGGCTGCTACGGACGTTCTCGAATGTGCCAATTGTGGACCGGTCGAAGCTGAAGCGACGTGCGTCTTCTATCGCAGGCTCATCAAGGCTGATGCTACGGTTGTGGCGACGGCTCTCTGAAGGTATAAAGAAAGGTTTTGACAGACTTAGAGAGCTAGCTGCCGAGTGCTCCTTATCAGTGGAAATCCGTCTGACTACAATCCGTGATGGTAATGTTTGTTCAACCTCTTTCTGTTTGGGTTCAGTTACAGGTAAGGTTTCTACCGTTTTCGATGGTGGAACCTCCATTTCTGTCATGGCGATTGGGATGCTAGCCTTTAGCGCTCTTTGGGTTGCTGATCTTGTCAAAGAAGTAGGAGACTCGTTCAATTCCTTTTGGTCTGCTAAAGCATTTGTGGAATCGGTGAACTTGACTCTCGGAGGAGTGACATGAGCCGTATTTTGGTCAGAGCCGACGCGAGGCCGTGCACGCTGCTTCCCAACCGATCTCTTTGGAGTAACATCATTCTCGAAAATTCTTGAAAATCCTCCAGGAGCAACCACGTCACTCAAGGCCGATGGTCCTAAGTCTCGAGGCCTTTCAGCCGAACTAGCAGCATCCGAACGTAACGACATACTCTCACGGTGATGCTTGAGCGGCACAGCTGGAGTGGGAGACTTTTTATGGATCGGAGTAACAACTGCCGATACATGCCTCTGAGGTAGATTGCGCTGCGATGTAGCCGATGAGGGAAGACTGAGCGCATTCGTTGACGAGGTGGGCGACGAATCTGAAGAAGAACTGCTGTTGCTGCGAACAATAACCTTCTTTTTGACATGGCGCAGAGTTCGAGGCTTAGGTGGCGGAGTGGCAATGATTACCGCCTCCACGATGTTGGAAGTCGCGGACGTAGTAGACATGCGTTTCAAGTCGACGCTATTTCGTAAATGTGATCTAGCAGTCGGCCTAACTGGAGACCAAGTGAGGTCTTTTGAAGAGGTAGCCGTGCTGGGTGTATGTGGACTGTGCTTTGGGTCGCTTCCACGTGGGCTACGCGATGAAGAATTTCCATTTATGATCGGTGCGACATCAGTATTGACAGGTCTTGGAGGTTGAGGTATCTTTCGGCGTACTGTTACATTCCTCATCATGTTCGTGTCCCACTCTCTGTTTGGAATGTAATCTATCGGATTTGGAACATCATCCGGTACTATTTCTTTGAGACCTTTGGATATCCGTACTCGACTCTGAGTTGGAGTAATGTCCTCATCTTCAGTTTCGAAACCGGCTAAGCCTAGGCCGGTGCTTGGGATTGATTGTTCTGCCGGTTGTACCGCTTGCGCAGTTCTTGATCTCTGCAATCCAACAGCATCTTCGACTATAGAATCGTCATCATCATCGTCATCGGAAGACCATTGCTCTTCTCTTGCAGTTTTAAAAGATTCCGCCTGAGACGAAGACAAAAGAGAGGCTTTACTTCGCCATGGACCGTTCAAGGAGGTAGGTGGAGTACCGTCAGGAGTGGGAGGACTTCGCTGGCTAATAGGAGCGCTGACAATGGATGTTCTGGATAATGCGGCTCTCGACCTAGGTTGTTTCTGGATTTGCTCATCGCTGGGTACAATCGTCTGGTCCTCGCGGGAGTTCGAAGGTGGTGTGGGAGGGAATCCTAAATCTCGGCCGTTGACCAGGACAGGATACTCAAATGAAGACTTGGGCAGCAAATTCGAAGAAATTCCATTGGTAAAGGTCGCCGGCGTAACTGGAGCTCCATTTGAGATGATGTGTTCTAAATCTCGCCTCTTGGGAGTCCTCTGCGCTTTCATGCCCTTTATGCCTCCATTTGGAGGCTCAGCAGTCGCAGGTCCTCGTAACTTCGGCTCAGGCATTTTTGAAAGATGGCCAACTCGACGATGGAAGTCGTCAAGGGCGCCTGAGGTCGAATATGAAGGAAAGGAAGCTGGCGGTTGGCTGGTTTAGCTTCCTGTACCCGTGGGTCGTCTGGGAATAGTAGGACAACGGCGGCACATCTCAAGAGCGCATTGAGGATGAATTCGGTAGAGTGAAACGTGGGACCAGCCTGGAGTATCTGACCGAGTTTGGTGGCTGTGTGCAGTGGTTGTGTTGCGGCGCAATGTTCGGACTTGTCGAGCTGAGAGAACAAGTATGCGCAGTCGAGAATGAGAATGGCGCGGCTGTAGATGGGAAGGTGAATTGCTTCCAAAGGCCAGAAGCGCTCTTAATGCGCACTTTTTTGGTGAGCGCAAGCAAGTTGGAGTTTAGGCGCCGGGAATGTGAGGCGTGGATCCGGTATCCCTGTGAGAATGCGGAGGTCGCAAGTTGCAGGTCGCAGCACTGCAGGCGGCAAGGATGAGAAGGGAGAAGGGAGTCGCAGAGGCGCAGGAAGAATTAGGCACAGGAATGATTAGGCGCCGCAATGGGAGCAAAGGAATAATGGAAACATAGGCAGAAGAGAGGTTTGATAGGAGACGTTGGATGAGTGGTGGATTGGCAATTTGGATGTGGCTGGGCGGGAGGGAGATGCGGGAGAGGGGAGCGGCCGTATGCGGTCCGTCAGTTGCGACTTCAGTTGCGACCACGAGATGATTAAGGTAGGTGGAAGTATAATCGTATCAGCGGACAATCGAAAGCATTCAGACAATGCGCGGTGAAACGTGACGATGCGCTCCAATTTACTCTGTACCATTGCCTCATTTCTGATCCGTCTTCAAGCAGAGGAGTGGCAACTTGGATCCATCCTTCCCAACACCCCCACCAATCACGAGCACTATACGCTACCAAACCCACTGCAATCTCTCGTCATTGCGAGTCCATAACCGAGTATTCCGGTGAGATACTGTACAGCTTACCGTGTTGCAGTGAAAGAAAGCACGGAAGCATGGGTTGGCGCTCGCATAGCATGCTTCCGCATTGCATGCTGAACTCGTGAGCATTAGAGTAACAGCCGAGTCACTGAATGGCGGGATGGCGCATGTCTCGTGACTCCACCGTCTCGTGCTCCCCGACTTCCCCAGCTTTCTGCCACGATGCAATACGATACCCGTAGCTGCCGTCAAAACTTGGCCCTGAATGATGTAAGAGGGGTGTTGTGTGGACGGGTAAAAAACTAGCATTCCTCCTCAGCAATCCCATGTCCGGATGCCACTACGATTTTGCATTCGGATGCCACTACGATTTTGCATTAAGATGCCACTACAACTATCGTACCTAGCTCAGATCGTCTTGCTTGTAGCAACTACGGTAAATCTCCGAGACCCTTGCCAAGAAGTTGCAAAACGGAATGAATGGTCACGTCCTGCAACTTCTTCCTCATCGGCTTGGTGGGGAGCTGAAATGCACTTCTGCATGTCTGCTTTTCGCTGCAGGATACGGTAATTACCTTACTCTACTCATGGCTGCCATCGCTTTGCGAGCTCCTTCTGATCCGTTCAGGCGAAGCATGGTCTGACCAACATCGAATCACTGCTACTTCATACACTACTATCCTCCGTAAAGGCTCGCGCCCCGTATATTCTCTTGGCTGCTGACCCAACTTCTGCCACTTACTCTATCCATCAGGCTAGTTGGCGCTACCCTGGCATTATCTCTGTCTGGAAGCGAAGCCGCTCATTCGATTTGAAGCTTGACTAGCACCTAAACCTCACTACTGGGCAGCATAGCACCACCTTTTGTATCTTTGTGCGCTCGTCTCCCGCAAAACCTTTCAGCCTCGAACCTCCCAAGAATCGCAACTCTGAAATCGCTGACTTTTCCTTCCTGTTTGCCTTCGCTCTCTTGCTTACTGCAGCTGGCCTGCCCGCTCCTTCTCTCTGCTTTTTGTAGGGCGGTTTGACCAGGATTCTGCACGTCACTTTGCTACCGGTCCCACTGCCAGCTGCATCCACCACCTACCTCAAATCTGCGGAGACCCAGGCACAGACGCACACACAGACACATGCAGATGCTGTCTCCCTTCCTACCGCTGCCGAACACCCTCCGATCTTCTCCTCCTCTGCCCTCTCTCAATTATGACCGACGACGACAACGGTGGTGCTGGTAGATCGTACGGCAGAAAGTTCCTCACCAAGGATCGTTGGCGGGGGAAGAAGCCTGGCAACGACTCCAACGAACCCGCAAATGACTTTCAATTGAACGCCGACGTCGTCGACTTCCTCAAACCCTCAACGGGCAAAGGCCGTTCACTCTCCCCGAAAGCGCCAAGAATAGACATTGCTGCCGCGCAAAGATGGTCTGGCAACAGTCCAGAACTCAGGTCTGGCAATGCTATCTTCAGTCCTTCGTCATTGAAGGGCAAGGGAAACACCCAGAGACGAGCGCTCAGGCAAAATCTGGTCGTCAAGTTTGTTCTGACGGCTCCAGAAATCATAGGCGAGGGTGGCGATGAGGCACAAGCTCCAACCATCGAGATCTCTAGGTTTCGAATGGCAAAAATAGCACAATCGCGCCCAGGCTTAGAGAATAGCGATCCAAGAGCCATCGCGCCTGATGCAGACGAACCTGGCATGCATCCTGGCTTTGGATACGATATGCGAACATCTAACGAGAAGACAATCTATCCGTCATCACCGCGACCGCCTGTTTCGTCGCAGATTTCACCGCATGCCCTGCCGCATGAAGACACCGACTTCGTGCCGAAACCTCTCATGAGAACAGGAACAAGTTGGTCAGACAACAGTGACGAAAAACCTGGGCCCACAAACCAAGAAGAAGACTCCGACCCGGAGCCTGACGTGCTCTCATCTGGTCCATTCGGCTTGTCGCGCATGGAATCGAAGTTGGCGTACCACTTACCCGAGATCAAATCCGTGATTGAAAACAGTCCGATAGAATTCGCGAGCCAGCCTAACTTCCTGGAAGCTCGACCTAGAGACCGCAATTCTGTGTCTGCCCAGCTTCAGCATCTGATGCGTGAAGGTGAAGGTAAAGCCTTGCATGACGCGGCTCGAAACCCGGTTCTAGAAACTATAGATGATACCTCTCGACATTCGAGTTCCACCACCAGCTCGTATAAATTATCATCGCCCGTGGAGCCCACAGCACCAGTGTTTTCATCCGCCACGACCAGCAGGCTCGTAGCACCTCAACCACAGACTTCTGCTCAATCAAGCGGCAGTTCTTCACGAATTATCACTCCCAAAGGCCCAAGCCCATCGACTCATCCAAGCGCCGACTCAACACCTGCACCACAGCCGCGTCAAGCACTACCTCTACGCAAGCCAGTAGTCACACGAACAGATTCGAAAGACTTCGTTCAACCGCCTCAGAACTTAGGATTCCCTCCGGCACGTTCGTCACAGCAACAACTTCCACAGGCCTCCCAAGAGTTTGTCTCTCCTCCCACCCAAAGATTCGAACCGTCTTCCTCTCTTCCACCGCTGGTTATTCCAAAAGGACGCGAAAGTGATGGCCATCCCGCTCCGCAAACGGCTTCTACAATACCAACTGCAACATCAACAGCATCGGCCGGGTTTATGCAGGCTGCCTACGAGGACTTTGTGGAGCGCTGCTCACACATGCCTGGTATTTTTCGATTGCAGGCTGAGTTTGAATCCCCGATCAACGGTTCCACGCCGAATGAATGGCTTAGATGTGCCATTTGGTGGTTCATCAAGGGGCGTGCTGGCATGGAAGCCATTATTCGAAATCGACCTCGCTCCTCGGATGGTCGACCAACATCTCGTGACCACCAACAACTTCTGATGCAGCCTCATGTGGATCTCGCCAAAGCTTGCTGGATTCTAGATGATGTATTTCCCAATCATCCTGGACTCGGACCACCCAATGATTCATCTTTCACTGCTAGAGCAGCTGCGGCTCGGGAAGCAAACGACATAACAACCGCCGATCTTTTAGAAAGTGCGGATATGGTACTGTCTAGTGCCAAGGCCTTAATCTCTTCAATGGCCCGGAATGAAGCCTTACCACCTTCTCATGCACTTATTCAAGGCCAGGATCAAACCGTCTGGGTGAAATATCCCAAGATTGCACCTGCTGTCGTCTCAATTTTCTCAGGCAATGTTGGTCAAAGCATCACCGAAAATGGTCCAGGTCGACAATTTAACCCATTGTATCTTATGGCACTTACAGACACGAAGATTGACTTCACCTATTCCCGAACTTTCGGCAATGCCACATTGGCAAGTCAAGACCCAAAAGTGGAGCGTATCACTCTTCCGGTTCTTGTTTCGACGATGCGACCTCGAAATGAATGGAGTCCAAAAGTGACCATATGTACGCAAAGAGAACTCGTCAGTGTGTACATATCAGGTGACAGAGATGGTGGCTCATCATGGGAAGACGTCCGTTGGAGCGAAGAGCACTGTATAATTCATGTTAAAATGCCGCACGGCTACTACTTGGACGTGCAGTTGACAGGCCCGGACTTCAAACAGGTTTGGAACACGTATAACCACAGCAACAAAGTTCAAGCAAGTCTCATGACACAAAAAGATGAGCGATTAGTCTTCGAGGTGGCCTTGCGCGAATGCTTGTATAAGGACTCGAAATATCCTATGATGTTTCCTCCGGATCGCGTCAAACGGTGCAGAGTCCGTCTCTGGGCGCGTTCGCAGGCTATTGTCGAAGGTACGGGACAGAGAGATTTATACCGCGGTCATCGCCTTTTGGTGGTTACAAGTCCCAAGAACAAGATGCTCGGCACGGTGAGTCACGAACTTGGCGTTCGACGCCCGATGTTCATCGAAATGGGTGTGGATCCCATCAACGACGGCGCAGCAGCAATGAAAGTCATCCTGAACGACGAAGAACGACAATGCAGCATGTACATGGTGTTCAACGAGCCGAAAGACCAACAAGCGCTGTACCGCACGCTCAACGACATGGACGTTGGCGCCGACGAGATGCAATACGCCAACATCCGCCTCAGCAGCCTGTCGATCGAGCCCGCAGCCGCGCTACTCACACCACCACCCGACCCAAGCCCCCTGCTGAGCATGAAGTGGCAAGCCGTCTCGGTGATCAATCACGCCCCGTCAGACTCCACCCGCGACACGACCCCCACCATCCTCTCCTCCAGCCTCCGCAGCGTCGCCCAAGCCGCCGACGGCACGCTAACCGACCGCATCAACGCAGGGCCAGGCTCACTCCTCCTGCGGCTAGCGGCCTCAGGCGCGCCCTCAATCACGCTGCTGCGCGGGCCGCAGCCCGACCTGACGCTGGCGGTGGACCCGTCGCGCAGCCGGGTGCCGGGCGCCGCGCTGGCGGCCACCCTCGCCGCCGTGCGCGCCGCGCCCTCCGCCCGCACCTACGCCTTCGCCGCGGCGCCCGAGCTGCACGCGTTCGTGCGCGCGGTCAGCGCCTTCGCCGTCGCGTTTGACGGGGTTGCGGCGAGCGTCGCGGTCGCGCGCCGCCGCCCCGCCGGCGTGCTGTCGCTGCATCGCCGCTTGGATGCCGGCGCGGCGCGCGTCGCCGTTGTGCGCTGCGATCGCTCGCGCGTGTGCCAGGTGCTTGCGTTCTTTGAGGAGGGCGCGGGCCCCGCGGAGGCCCTGGGGTTTGTCGTGCGCGCGGTGGATGTGTTTGAGCGGGTGGAGGGGAAGGGGAAGGGCAGGTTTGGTGTGCGGCTTGTGGACGCGAAGTTCTGTTTGCCGCCGCCGGTGGAGAAGGGCGAGGATGAGGAGGCGCGCGTGCGCCGGCGGTTCGTGTGTCTGGATTTGCCGGAGAGTCCCCGCGAGGATGACGATGTCACTATTGCGTTCGAGGATGAACAAGGTGAGTGCTGTTTGAAACACGTTCTGCATTGCTGCTGGAGAATGTCGGCTAATGGATCGCGCAGATCGCGAAAATTTCCTCGCTGTTTTACCAGCGCCGCCGCAGCCGTCAAAAGGTTTGTCCATTCGGCGACGGGGATGAAAAACTGAGTCGCACGACACGGATTCATGAAAAAGCACTGCATACAGTCGGTGCATGCAAACATTCGATTCGACTTGCTGGCTTCGTTGGGCTCGGGGCATTTTGCGCTTGGAATTCGGAATACCCCAGCGCTGCAAGAGTTTTGTTTCTTGCAGAGGAGTTTTGCTAACATCACGCCGGTTGCGCTATACGAAGTTGGACGGCTTGCGGATAAAGATGAAATGGTGTACCAGTAGAACGATCAGATGAGGAATGGTGTCACGCATGTAGACTCCTGAAAGTCAATAAGTCTTATCCGATACCTATATCAAAATCACAAGAAACTACATTCTACTAGGATCCCTTAATCGCAATCAGTCCCAAGATGGCCTTCTCCATCTCTTTCTTTTCGTTTTCTACCGTACTAGCTTGGCTCACGCCATTGGGTAACTTCGCACCTTTCGCTTTCGAAGTACCTTCGCTCGGCGTATCCAACTTGTAGATCTTTCGTACGCGCGCTACGTCAGTAATCGACGCGAATGACTCGTTGGTGAACGGGATTCGAGTGCCTTGGACAACGCTGGCGAGATGTGCTGACGGATCCGTGGTCGCGGGAGCAGAGTTTGGAACGTTCAGAACTTTTATAGCTAGCAAAGTTGTGGTTGTGTCTGTGATGCCGAAGCGACGAAAGGACTCGGCAATCTAGTGATGGTGAGAAATCGACTCGAAGTGGGTCATTAAACATCTTATATAGATATTGCCGCAAATATGAATTCATGAAATAGAATTCAAACAATTTCCGCGGCATTAAAGCAGGAGGAGATGCAGCGTTGCCGAGACTTAAAAGAAACTTCACGAGAAAAAAATTAGGCTGAGTCTGAACAAACTCACATTGTTGTTCGGGTTTAATGAGAAGACAATCTCTGAATGAACATTACGACTTTTCAGTCGATCATGTTGCATATCGTTTATCGCTCGGAAGACCGCTGAGAGCACTTGGTTTACCGACAATATCTAAAGAAGCCTTGTCAGAAGCCGATATGCCGTCAAGAGTAGATCACACTTGCCGCGGTTGCATCTACAAACCCGTACTCATACTCTGCATTTGCGGCCAACAGCTGCTGCCTCAAGAATACCGAGTTCTGAACATCCTTGAATAAGGATATGTGAACTGGATGCCGAGGAAGGTGCGGAATCTGAACTGTCGACCCGGGTTCCATTCACGGCTGGATCTAATAACGTGCGAGTCTCGGAATATTCTATGCGCCTCCACACTTGAGAGGATAGAAGAAGCTATGAAGTGGAGAATACTGCTCAGTGTTTGTCTTGCTCCGTCACTGATCGGTCCAGTCGAAGTTTTGGTCCTCAGATGAAACTGGACCAATCACAGACAAAGAAATTCAACCTCCGCTTATTTTCCAACTACAGAACGTCTGGTTCCGATTACAGATGTCCATTTCAATATATTCCTCTCCATGCGATTCTCCTAAAGTATGAATGTTTACCAAACTTCGAGATACTGTGGAATAGATTCCTATAGATTATGATTCAACTACGGGCTACACACATCTACGTCTGGCGCTGAACGGATTCAGAGATCCTTGTGCAAATTCGGCTCTCCTTGATAGCCTCGAATGTTTTCACCTTTCCAGATAAGGAAGAGCAAAGGAAGCCATGTCAGGAAATTTATCGCGGCCAACGTTCCCCAAGCTCCACCGAAACCAGCCTCATGTCCAAAAGGAAGCGCATAAAACCCAAGCGTAAACGCAAATACGAAGCGAAACAGGTTGATAATGGTTGCAACTTCTGCGGCTTGTGGTTTATAGCAGTCGCTGCAGTACGAGTATGTTATCGTTGTGCCTGCCTGAACACCAATCGATGCTATTGCCTCGCCCATCGCAAGAGCAATCCACGGCTGCTTATTCTGGACGCAGACACCATGAATGATCAAGCCAATAGGAACGAAGAGGCATAGAGGTGCGAGCCATAAACGAACTTCGGCTTTGTAGTAGCCGTCATGGCGTTTCGCATATCGAGAAGCTATCCAGTCAGAGATCCATCCGGTGCATGACTCGCCTATGAGGCAACCAATGGAGAGAGGAACCCCAATGAGAACTCCTGTCTGGGCAGTGTTGAAATGGTAAAGTTCTTCCGAAATAGAAGACATCGTGAGGACGAAAAGAAGCGAGCCGTATGTGTTCGTTGTCATGTAGAAGACGCATGGTATGATAATGGCCCAATACTTGAGCATTTTGAAATTGTTGACAAAATCCGAGATTCGTAGTTGACGGTTTATAATCTTGCCAGAGAAAGTGAACCTCTCCAAGGTTGAACGATTTTCTAGGTTGCTGAAATCGGTACGAGAGAAAAGAGTCTCAGGGAAGCTTACGGCGAAGAGGAGCAGAACACCACCCATTATGATCGCATTAATCTGGACCGGACGTCAGCTGTTTCTCTTAACGTTACATGATCTCTTCGTGTCTGAAAATTAGAATCATTGGCTTTCGCTAGAACGTCTTTCACTATCCACGTCTAACGGAAGCTGGCAGAAGGATGGGAAGAGATTGTGCTGAAGGTGAGTCTCACGTAAAAAATCCATCTGTATCCCAAGTTTAGAGCGATTAGACCACCAAAAACTGGACCGAAATGCGGCTATAGATGGCGATGTCAGAATCAAACAACCTGCACTTGACGTGGGACTGTCTTGACTTACTCCGTTTGTCAAAGCTAAGGCATATATTCCCAGGTATCGTCCACGTTCACCTTGAAAACACACATCACAGATCTAGTATGAACACTCAGTCATGCATCGATTGAAACGAAATGATATAAACATACCGTGGCTCCTCCTATCGCGAGTGCAACGCTAGATCCTACTCCAACAAAGCAGCGAGAGACGATCATTCCGCCGTATGTCGTCGCTTTTGCAGACCCAATGTTACTGACGATTGCAATGAGTGTGAAGAACTAGCTCATCATGTCAGTAAGAGATATGCCGAATCTTTGAAACGAGCATCTTACGAGGTACGCCGGTCTGCGACCATAGATATTGACGAAGGGAGTAACCAGAAGTGGTATAACACCTGTGAAAAGGATATAACAAGTGGTGAAGTAACTCGCTTTCTGGTTTGTGACATGAAACTTCTTAGCTAACGTGCCAAAGGTTGGTGGGACCATTCCTGCGCCGACTAGGGAAGTTGTTAGTTGCTGCATGAAGTCCAATCGCTCTAGTGCTGGGTATTGCCTTACACTGTACTACAAATGCGAGAAGACACACCAAGAACAGCACGTAATACTTATACAGAGGCTGCCAATTCTATGAATGTAATTTAGTAGAGTTCGCTGAGAAATAAAAGTGTAATATATACCAGTGGGTCATCTTTGTGATCAGTTGGCTGAGGTACTAGAGGTACACCACGAGCATCGAGCTTCAAGCGAATCGCTTCAGGATCTTTGATCTCGTCTTCTTCATGGAGCACCCCAGAGACATCTTTGCGGTCGTCGTTTGCCATAGCAGAGTACACTCCTTACCGAGGAGACTATAGTGTTGAAAAGTCAAAGGTCAAGGATTTGCGACAGGTGACTACGCAAGAATAGAAAGAAGTCTCGTCAAATTTCTTCACCTGCAAGAACAAGGACTGCAAATCCGGGGTAAGAGAAGATTTTCAGGTTCTCAGTCCATTCAGCTTATGGGACTTCCAGTATCCAACTATATAAAACCCTTGAAGCAGATCGATATCGTCCCCGCAACACCACCCGGTTCGACATAACGCAAATACGTAAACGACGCTCCGGCAATTAAAATAATTATTAAAACACATCTACAGCACTCTAAGAAAGCTCAATCAAGTCTCGATACGTACCTATCTCCCCTTCATATCCCCGGTGTATCTCCCCGGTTTCTATCGGGAGCATGCTTTCGAGATGATGATGACGGATGCAAACGATCCGCGTGCACCTTTCACTCCCTACAGCATACGCCGCATTGTAGATGGGCAGAAATGTTAAATCCACTAAGCTTTTTGCCATACTTGCTCCACGCCTGCAATTGGACACGGGTATTCGTGCCGGGTTCGAATGGTTCTCCAACTTCCGGAATTGATCCTGAGTATAAATTATAGAGATCGTACGCGCTGTTTTGATAAATTGTAGAGCCCAGGGAATCGACATAACCATCTTGTCAAACTCCACCATGCCAACTGCAACTGAAGAATCTCCAAATCATGTACCATCTGGTTCATTCTGCGTCGCTATAGTCGGTGGGGGAATTGGTGGACTTGCAACCGCGCTGTCTCTCGCCACGTACAACCCGGAGCTTACCAATATCACTGTATATGAACAAGCTCCGGAATATGGCGAAATCGGAGCAGGCGTGGGTATAGGGATTCAAGCAGGACGCGTGCTGGAAAGGCTTGGAGTCTGGGAAGCTGCAGATGCGATATCCGGTGAACGCGACAACGTCCATCGTAGCACACGACGATGGGATAATGACGAGTTGATTGTGGATGTGGAAGCTGTTAAGCACAATGGAGAGGAGAAGGTCCGGCAGCTGTGGGTACATCGTGCAGAATTTTTGGAGGTATTGTATACGGAGATTCGTAAGAGGGGCTGCGCAAAGCTTGAGACGAATAAGAGAGTGGTCAGCTTGCAGGTATAAGAACGCACCTTACCCTTCTGCCTTGCGCCAATGCTCACGGTCATCTGTTAGGACCAAGGCTCGACGGTGTCCATAAGCTTCGCAGACGGCAGCAATGCTTCGGCTCATCTAGTCATTGCTTGCGACGGTATTCACAGCACAGTTCGATCTCAGTTCGCAGTCGACAAACCTTCTTATTCGGGACGTATTGCATACCGAGGTCTGCTGCCACTGGCTGGAACTTCCATAGCATCTAACTGGCCGTATCCATCCTGGACTGTATCGTGGTTGGCGCCCAACAAGCACTTCCTTGTCTTTCCAGTCTCACAGAATCGTCTGATGAATGTGGTTGCCTTTGTTACGAAACCGGAGAGCGAATTGGACGGTCTCAAAGAAAGTTGGAAGAGCTCGGCACCAAGAGAACAGTTTGAGAAAGAGTACGAAGGATGGACGGAGAATGTTGGAGAGATCATCCGCGCCATGAATCCAATTGTGAGCAAATGGAAATTGAACGATAGAGAATTGTTGTCCGAGTGGTGTTATATGGATGGCAAAGTCGTTTTGAGCGGTGATGCTGCACATGCAATGCTTCCACATCAAGGTGCGTTCGTGCTATCCTTTCAGCGCAGCTTTTTCTAACCAATCTTCAATATCAGGCTCTGGTGCTGGCCACTCTATCGAAGATGCCAATGTTCTTGGACTAGCAATTCGAGATTTCCTGGCAAACCCAACAGCCAAACTTTCAACCTACACTTCGCTCTACCAATCAGTACGTCTCCCACGAGCACAAAAGGCGCAGATCACCTCCAGACAAGCTGGAGACGTGTACGAGATGCAAGGTCCAGACTTTGAAGGATTGAGTTTCGAAGAATGCCTTCCGATTGTGAGAGAAAAGCTAAAGGATCGTATGGCATGGGTATGGAGCGGACACGTGGACAGGGACTATCTAACCGTGAAGACAAGATTGGGTATCAGTTAAATCTCTAAATGACCTTAAGTCGAAGAGGTTCTCGATAGAATTAGCAGGCAACTAGCATACTTTGAGCATATTGGGCGCAGTGGATGTGCGTTGGATATTCACTCGTTACAATGGGCCACGATCCTCTTTCAAGCGATGGGTAGACATTGTATCAGATCAAGAGAATGTCTCGCTGGTCCTTGAAGGCGGGCCTTTCTGGAACTGTAACAAAGTTAGATTCAGTATATCAGACAGGCTTGAAAAGAGGTAATACTTTCCTTTCGATCACCTTATCTTGGTTCAGGCGAGCGCGTATGGTTCGAATGTAGCGTCGAAATTGATCTGTTCTTATTAGTAGCAAATCTAACGCAATTACCTCTAGTACTTAGTCCGTAGGTGGGAAATATCGAGCGAACCTGTCGTAAAACCCTTCCGCACGAGCTTCATGAAATGAGATGACCGCATCGCATTTCGAAGTCGTACATCGTGAACGTAAATGATTATGTCCATCCAAACAATTAAGGTAAGTGGAACATGGTGTATTTCAAGGCGTAACAAAGCCTCTCCATTGTAAAGTGAAACCGCTCGTCGCATCCTTTGCTTTGATAGACGATAGTCGAGCAGAGACGGCATATGTGGATTTGGAGAGGCAACAGACCCACTTCCTAGCTAGGTCGCCATCAAAACCCTTCCACACAATAATCCTATTACACGTACTCCGTGTGTAGCATACTAAACATGTCTCTTTTCCAAGCGAAATATGCCAGAGCCAGAGTACCCAATGCACTTGGAATTCCAACGCTAAGAGCAACGATATCACCTGTCGAGAAGCCGGCACTAGTAGATGAGGGCGAGGATGTAGATGTTGTAGAGGTAGTGGACGTCGAAGATATATCCGTTGAAGTTGAGGATTTTGTAATAATAATTGGTGAGCTTGAAGTCGTCAAACCTGTAGATTCTATTAAAGCAGTGGAGACAGATGAAAGAACTGAGGTCGTCGAAGCTGTCGAAATCGTTGAAGCCGTCGATGCTGTGGAAGCAGGTGGGTCTGTCGAAGCAGGCAAGTCTGTCGAAGCTACCGAAGTCTGCTATTGGTGTTAGCATGCGACGACAAAGGTTTCATTCAACGCGCGCACCGGAGTAACGTAAACCATAGCTAATGCATACAAGTGCAAGGATGGATACTGAGGTTCAACCGCCACGACAGTTGTGTCAGCCACCAAATCCGTTAGAGTAACGGTCATGAATCCGCTAGTACTATATTGCGAGGCGCAAGGGAACCAGGATCCATGAGGTGCTGTAATCGCAGTGTTACAGATGAAAGAATATATGCTGGGAGATGTTAGTAGAGACTTAAATGTTCGTTTTTTGGGGTACAGACGTGGGACAACAGGTTAGTGAGTCAGCCGCCTGACAGGCGGTAGTGTATTGGGGTGGGCATTGAATGCCAATATACGCACTCGTAGGTACCCAGGTGGGAGGAAAGCAGTCGGTAGTTTGTGATGGCCCTCCGAGTACTGTGCGGTTATCAGTGGGACCGTTTTCGAAGTCCCATATCCAGAAATCATTCGGTGACAGACAGCCTGCTTGAGCAGGAGCCCAGTTCGGGGGTAAGGTCGCCGTTGCTGCCATGGTGGAGGACTCTGAAGGATGAAGGAGCCGTACGGCTTGTGAACTCTACTGAGATGACTAAATTTGAGAATTTCAAAGAACATTTCTACAAGAGACGGACAAAGGGAAAATCAGTTTTAAAAATGGGTAGTTTCCTTGACAAGGCTGAGACGGTTGAGAGCCACCATCTTTCACAGCCACCCACTCGACAGGTACACGCTGTATCTAGAACAGCGGTGATTCGCCCACTGGCCTGATATCTTTTCAGTCAGTTAGGTATTTTGCTCGGGAGGAGCACCTAGTTCCGATCTAGAAAGCGTTCCGGATAGAAACATACGAACTGTAGGCACATTTGGATTCCTCGTAGCCGAGTTCTTAGCGCTTGCCATGGGAGTATTGCACCACAACGACCCAGCAAACTAAAGCCAGACCAACAGCCAAACCAACAATCACCGACAGCGATTGGCTGGCAGGCGACGTTCTCAATTAACTTGAAATTAACTTGATGGGGTCCAAAAGGCAGGGTGCTAAATTTGGTAGGGGTACTCTACGGAGGCCTAGGCCACGAGCCGACGGCCCGGCCACTAAACAGAGGCCATGCGGTCACAGGATTCCATGCCACAACGCTCAGCGTTCTTCATTATGATCCTAACTCTTCACGAAGAGATACAGAGAAGAGCTGGAAACGCGATAGTCATGGACCGAGCGTGGATCGATTCCGAACAATTCGATAGCTTCCAATGGGCAGGAAGTCAAGCGATGCGGGTTGCATCGCGACGAGCTTTGGAGAGGAAGGAGAAAAGAAAGAAGGAGGGACATGGGAACATGGAGAGAGGTAGGAGGCATTTTAGGAGAGAAGCCACTGCAGGAAACGGTGAGAAGAGCTCTGCTAAACCCAGGAACGACTCGGAGTTTACTGCGTTCAGGGCAAACAATTACTCCGTAGATTTAGTGGCATTTCGCGCGTCGCGCGCTCCATAGTCTACTCTAAAGCTCCATTGTGTCCCACACGTGTTCTGCAGCACTTCCCGCGCACACGAGCCATTCTCTCTCCCTCGAAAGATGTGGAATCCTGTGGATCTACCGGCAGAGCTCTTCGGCATGGTAATTGATTATGCCATCGACCGCCAAGATGATTTTCAATCGCTTTGCAACTTCTGCCTTGTCGACCGTCAATGGTACGCCGGACTCAGCCTTCGACTCTACTTCAAGTGGACCTACGATGGGGATGAACACTCATTTATATCGCTCTGGAAATTCCTTCGGACGATGCTGCAGAATGCCCAACTCGCAGGATACGTGCGCGTCTTGGACATTCAATACTGGGAATATTTTCCTGATCTCCATTCCTATGAGGGCGTCGGTTTTCCGCAGGAAGATCTCACCGTTATTCACGACGCAGTTCGCAAGGCAGGGATACAAGAGTTGGAGCTGAGCATTGATGAAGCTGTCCGCAAAGACGACCGTAGGCCATTGATGGCACTCCTTTTGACCGTCTTGCCGAACCTGAGGTCAATATACGCCCATGTGCCTGAGGAAGACCCGTATCTTGCGAAAGTGCTTAGGTTATCTCTGGACAATCTAGAGAACAAGCCTCAGCAACAAGCACTTCAGAACCTGGAGGAAGCGCAGCTCATGAGCGCATGGCATTACCCTCATTCGACCGGCGATCTGCCCAACGATGAGTACCCGTATGTTCTTGGGCTTGAGTATCTATGGCCCATATTCCGTCTACCAAATCTGCGGAAGCTCTCGGTTTTCGAGCTCGAACCTATGGGGGCATCGGTTCGCTTCAGCGGTTGCGCCGGAACTTCTCCAATCACACATCTGACTTTGGTCAATGACCATGGCTCCTTCATCTCGGCTTTAGACGCCCACTCACTCCTGACCTTACCGAAAGCACTAGTCAGCTTATCCGTTTACCTAGACGATTGTTACCTATCACTATTTCCAACAAGCGATTCCAAGCAGATTTCTAATGATGAGCTATGGTCTGCGCTGGAACCGCACCGGGACAGCCTTGAGCACCTCGACTTCTATCGTAACTGCAGTTTCGGTGCACCATTAGTGCGCAGACAGGGAAATTCTCATTTTGGCTTACTTCGCGTGTTTAAGCGGCTCAATCGTCTTTGTATTCAGCCAGAAACACTTCTTGGTGGATGTGGAGATCCCATGGCCTCATTCCGCTTGAGAGATACATTACCTCCGACTCTCAAAAATCTCACTTTCTACGGAGCTGATGAACAGCTTCGCAATGGAAGTTTAAGCGATCAAATATGCGAAGTCTTGGAGAGCTCAGACTTCATTCAGCTCACGAGCATCCTACTGGAAGACGTCTCCAATTTCAATCGACTTTATGCTCATCCTATTGCATTACCTTATTCGAAAGTGAAACGGGCATGCAGGGAAAGAATGGTCGGCTACCAAAAAGTAAACGGCAAGGCACTCCTGAAAGGAGGCAGCCAATTGCCGTGTTTCAGGAAAGCATTCGAGATACGAAGGGAGAAGGAGGATAAATGGTCTAAAGAACAGGAGCTAATGTGGGTCAGAGAGGAGGCGCCTTGGGAGGATGACGGTGAATATTCAGAAGGGCTAGGCTTCGGATGCTTGGGCTATGACGGCTCTGATCCGCATGATTGGGATTCTGAAGAGCTGGACCCGGAGGAGATGGACTCGGAAAATCGGTATTCGGAATCGCTCACCTCAGAACAGGGAGAGCCGGAAGAGCTCGACTTGGAAGATTCAGATTCAGAACACCAGCACTCAGCCGAGGATACTGGGTAGTGACGACTGGTTGTATCATGAATAGCAGTTCCAGATCCGCATTCGCTGAACTAGGGTCACTTACGCTGAATATAAGCTTGAATTCAGGGACTTCACGTTATTGCCTTTAAGCTGTACTACGCGTGACGAGCCAATGTTTATTTTTGATAACAAAGGAGAAACAAACGAAATGTCTTAGCTGTTGCATGGCGAGCGGAGGTGCTATTCGGGCGCGAACGGGAGACTGCTATAGTTACAGCCAGCAACAGCCGTTATAGCTGCATCGACAACGAAGAAAGGCTGAGGGTGTGGCTGTGGATACTATCTTGCGGGGGATTTCTTTTTTGGGAATCTAGGGAGAGCTCGATGATTACTCTAGTAGTCGCGATCCCGAAGTTCACAAGTCAAGGATAATTGGGTGAGCCGATTCGCTTGTGAGCGAACTCGCTTAATTGTGGAATACGATACCTACCTCTATTATTAATCCACGGTGAGTTAAACGCAACAGGCAGCCATCTTTTCTTCGTGCAAGGTGAGTCCGATGGGTCTTCACAGCAACGACTCCTCACCCTCTACGGAGTACTCCCGCTGCCCATCTTCCTTCATTGGCCTCTGCACCCCTCGTCATCAGTGTAATTCCCTTCATTCACCTCTGCGGTTACTCTACTATTGCTTGACTTGCCGCTTGTTTCTTCCCTCCGCTCTGGTTACTCTTCTCCTGCCCAGCCTTTCTTCTTCGAACTCAGCAACGTCGAGTTCCCTCGTTACTTCTCTCTCCCGTAGCATTTTCAGGCGCATTAGTGGGCTCAGACTGGTGGTGGGCGTAGACGCGAGTTTCTTTATCTTCCTCTTCGAAGGCCTGCGCTCCTTTTTTGTAATGGGTATAGACGAATGGAGCCCGAATCATTCATAGCTGAAATTTTTGATCAATCGACCAGGGAAAGGTTTGAAACATCATGGAAGAAGGCGAAAGAGCGTCGCGAAGAGACGGATGCGGCTGTGCAAGCGAGCTACCGTGATCCGGACTTTGAAAGAGTAGGCGAATGGAGAGCTCTTGTTGGATCACCCCAAAGACAAAAAGAGTTAGAAGAAGAAGCAAGAAGACGAACCGAGCTGAGCAAAGCGGAAGAAGATTTTAAAACATCTCTAAGCGAGACCTGGGATCACATTACTGACGAAGGGTTTGCTTTCGGATTCGTGATGCGGTTTCGCCAACCTGAGGTACAACCTCAGTTGCCAGCCTCTTCGAAGTTATGTGAAGCCTGCAGTACTTTCTCCGAAACCTTCACTCGTTTCGCAAGCCCTTCTGAGCTTGTAATAACATCGGTCACTTGTAGTCCCTGCAGAGTCTTTCTTCAGTGTCTACAGAATTTCGGTGTGAGTGATGAAAGCAGAGTCACCATCTTTAAGGAGGCTTCCACTTTAAAGATGCACAACTTTGACCAGAACCTTGACTACCGCGTATACCCTCCCGATGGACCCAAGAAATCAAACAGCGGATCCAGGATTATCCTCAAGCGCAAGTTCAATCAGATGGTCCGCATGACTGAGGCAGAAAATAGTGGTCGCGCTATTCTTAGAATTTGCGTTGGCTTAGAATCTCCCATGGCCCGAAAAATTCATACTCAATTTCCAATAGCAATGGAACCGAACAGTCACAAGTTTTTCGAATTGTTGCGGGCATGGATTCGAGATTGTGACAAAAAGCATGCATGTCGTTTTCGACCGAAAGATCATGTTCAATCCAAACCTTTGCCTAGGACGCATGGATACAACCTTAAACCAACTCATACTGGGTACAAACTCAAAGGTCCCCGGTTTCGGGCTGGATTAAGCCGTCGACCTTATGCTCATGGACACAATCCCCGATATCCTGTAAATTCGGATGAATACGATACTGAAGACGGGCTGCTCCCTACACGGGTCATCGATGTAGGTGGTCCCGCGAATCCGGATTCCCTGAGCCTTTATTGCACAAAGCGAGACGAAACGGGTAGATACATTGCCCTGTCTCATCGGTGGGGCGAAGGAAGGTTAGGGGATTTTTGCACTTATCGGTGCAATATTGATACTCGTTGCGCAAGTATGGCCCTCAAAGAGTTACCCAAGACATTTCAAGACGCTATTACTGTCACCCGAGAACTCGGCATACAATTCCTTTGGATTGACTCGATTTGTATTGTCCAGACTCATAATGGCTGTGATAAGTGTCGCGACGGTTCGGATTGGGGCATCGAATGCCAAAAGATGGATATTTACTTCAGCTCGGCCTATTGTACTATTGCTGCTACATCCGCAAGTGACTCCACAGAGAGTTTCCTCAAATCTCGGTCAGAAAGAATGTGGGTTAAAATATCTAGTACTTTGGAAGATCCACTGTACGTCTCTGATGTGTTTGATGATTTCCATCGCGACGTGGAAGAAGCAGAGCTGAATAAGAGAGGATGGGTGCTGCAAGAAAGAGCATTGTCACGCCGAATCATCCATTTCACATCCACCCAAGCTTATTGGGAATGTGGCGACGGTGTGCGCTGTGAAACGTTATCCAAAATCATACGAAACTCAAAATCCAATTTCCTGGGAGATCCTCAATTCCCAAGATCTATTCTCAGCCATTTCGAGCGAAACAGAGTTCGGCTTTTTCAACATCTCTTTGAATTGTATTCGGAATGCCGGCTTTCAAATGTCACCGATAGGAGTGTTGCAATATCTGGTCTGGAGAAGCGCCTTGCGAGGACTTTTGACTCCGAAGTGCAACATGGTATTTTCCGCCAGTACCTGCACAGAAGCTTGCTCTGGCAGCGTGCTGGCGAGAAAAGGATGGAGCGTATACCATATCCCAACGATCGGAAAGTACCATCGTGGTCTTGGATGGCATATAATGGTGAGATCAGATACATGGATGTTCCGTTTCAAGAAATCAAATGGAATGCTTCGCTTCAATGCGTTTCATGGAAATCTGGAGACGATTCAACTGTATTGAACGCTAAATCGAGATTGTTTCCATGGGATACTATCAGCAAGACAAGAGGCGAATTGATCTTTGATGAAGAGGACCCATCATTCCCCACATTTCCCTCCATCCTCCGGTGTATTGTTATAGGAGCTGAAGAACAAGGAGAGGCTTCCCGACTCAAGCGCAGCAATCGAGTAGTAACGCGCTATTACATCTTGATCATTAGACCGAAATCCCCGGGGGACGCTTGTAGAATATACGAAAGAATGGGAGTCGGTGTTATCGATGCGGAGTTATCAATCGATGGTGGAGGGTTTGAGGTACAAATATGCTGAAGGCAGCAAATACTGCCTTACGGTAGTAATAAAACGTCCACAAACATCATAACCTACAGAATTACACATGAACTTCGACTTGATCTGGCGGCCCGTAGCTCCGAAAGTTGCCATTGAAGTTCTCGAATTGTATCATCTTGCAAATCAGCATACGCTTTAGCTGCCTCGCTCTGCAGACGCATAGCTCTTTCGTGTTGCTCTCTTAATCTCGCAAGAGCAGCTTCATTGTGCTGACGATTCGTGTCCTCCATCTGCGTCCTCAGTCGGTCAACCTCCCTTCTATGTTCCTCTTCCATACGTCTAACTTGATCAGCGACTTGTCTTCCTGCAGTGGTATCTTCCAAGGTGGTTCCCTGTGCCATCTCCTCTTGCAATTGTATTGTGCGAGGATGGTTTTGTAACAAGGAGTACACTATGCGCTGTCCATCGTCAGGTATTGGGTGATAATATCTCTCAAATCTTGCACCCGCATCAAGCATTAGGCCCCAGAACTCGTCTGTGCCCAACAGCTCTGCTTCTCGTTCTGCCCCCTCTTCCGGAGACACTTCGTCCCACATGGTTGTAACGAGGACGACATTGCGCATGGTCTGCTCTCCGACTAGTCCTCGAAACATGCGAATGTTATGAGAAGCAGTTCCAGTGACCCGTCTATCTGAAATACGATGCAAATATATTATGCCAGAGAGCCGGACCTTCTGATTTTGTCTCGTGTTAAGATACATTGTGATGACTCGAAGGATGTCTGCATCTTGCACGTTTGTATCATCGAAGCCAGGTGTATCGACTAAATGGACACGGCGTCCATTCATGGTTGTTGTAGCGATGCCTATTTGTCTAGTACCTGGAGTAGTCAGCAATCTTGTCAGATTCGACACCGTTGCGCTTCACTATTTACATCATCGAAGGCCGTGACCTATTCTCATTCTCACTCCTGCGACTTTACTGATGAAGGAGGTCTTTCCTGAACCAGTCACACCCATCACTGCGACTATAACGTCGTCGCCCTCAAAGCGTGGAGGGAGAGATTGTGACCCTGGCTCCCAGAAGCTTGACGACTCTTGTTGCATTTTGATTTCTACGGTTTCAAACGTCACTCGATACTTGTAAGTTATCCAGAGAGGAAGGAAAGCCCGGGTTTGGCTGCCGAGAGGTATTTCTACTTATTGAACATCTAAGCGAACACACAAGGCTACGGCTCAGAGACAATGAATTGGAGGAAGCCGGTACGTACTTTACATCGCTGTTAAGTCGATAAGGGCCATTTTGATAGTCATTACTTGATGATAACGCCACTGGCCATTCACTTTTTGACACGTGTGCCATCAGACGCCCCCAATTGCCTTAAAGATGTTCAGCCTGATAGCAGCAGCTGCACGGCAAATGCCTCCGAAAAGCTGCACGCAGTTGTGCATAAACCCCTCATTATAACTATGCGAGCTGTCATCACCCTTGTTATGGGCAGCAGAGCCGTGATCATGGTGATTGATTATTGCATTGAGTTCGATGTTGTTTATTGCATTGGGTTCGATGTTGTTGCTAAGTACAAGTGTGTGGAAGGGTAAGATATACGGTAACCGTCACCACCGCTCCTGCCCTAACAACCCTCGTCTCCACCTCAGAAGCAAAGTTCACGCTCCAGTACATACCTTTAAAGTCTTCAATATTCTTATACAAAATGACACAATTTCATCACATTCTCATTGCAGTCATGGGAATGACTGGGTCGGGTAAAAGTTCGTTCATTAAAACCGTGACAGGGCAAGACATTCAGGTCGGACATGGCTTGAGATCATGTATGACCCCCAGCGTGAATTTTAATCATAAACAACTCTAAGACTGATTATTTCAAAGGCACCCAAAGAGTCCAAGACTACTTTGTCCAAATTGGTCCATATATCGTCCATCTAATCGATAGCCCTGGCTTCGACGATACTACAAATTCAGACACTGAAACCTTGCGCGAAATTGCCACGTTTCTTGCACAAAGCTACCAAGCGGGTGTTAAGTTGACGGGGATTCTATATTTACACAAAATCTCGGAGAATAGGTTCGGTAATTGTGCTATGACGAATTTAAGAATGTTCAGGGAGTTGTGTGGCGAAAATTGTTTGCGCAATGTGATACTCTTAACAACCATGTGGAGTGGGAGTGCAAATGATATCTCACTTCAAGAAGAAAGAGAGCGTCAGCTAATAACCGACGATGACTTCTGGGCCGGTCTGCTTCGACTAGGGGCTAGGACCATGCGATACGACAATACAGCACCACGTGCACTCGAGATTGTTCAAGATTTAATGCAAAGATCTCAAATAGTGCTTGAGATTCAAAGAGAGCTAGTTGTTGAAGGAAGAAATCTGAATGAGACTAGCGCAGGAATACAATTACGCTTGGAGATTGCCGCTGCAGAAGAAAGACATAAAAAGGAGCTCGAACAGATGAGGCAAGAAATGCAGGGTGCTCTGCGAAACAGAGATATCCAGTACGCCGAAGAGATCAAGAAACGAGAAGACCAACTGAATGAAAAGCTTGCCAAAATCGAGCAGGATAAAGTGAAATTGGCAAGTGACCTTCAGCAGGAACTCCGGAGACATAAGGAGACCATTCAGGAAATGAACTCAAAAAACAAACGTGCTGGATTGATGGCCATCGGTGGTGTTGCCTTGAGTCTCTTGACTGGTGGGCTGGGAGCTTTGGCTGGCCTTGCGTTTGCCGGCACCAGTGCTGCAGCAATAGCAATAGGTGGTACTCTAGGTTTGTCTACGGTACCAGCTGCTCAAATTGCGGGAGAGTTAGGGAGAAGAGCCATAATGGGCGCAACTATAGAAGCTAATCAGCTGCGTTCATATTAGGATAGCTAACCTCCTGCAAACGATCAATATTAACATGCTACTATTGCGGATGGCCTCGAAATATACCAGGCTGGGATAGATTTGGAGAGGAAATGGGGAGAGAAATAAGGGAAAGTTGAGATGTTCGAAGCGAGATGGGCATGAAGAGAACAAAATGCTGTGGTAGAACTGGAGGTTGATGTTACGGATCAACACACTCAAATGGAAACGTTCAATGGTCATCCAGACAGCAGTTGATCATTAAGACATTGGACTGATGAATCGAAGCTAGAGGTCTTAGCGAGCCGCATATCCGGTGCATTGTCGCCTTCTTTGTGCGGTGCTCTGCGCTCCGAACTCTGTTCTGTCCTTCTCTCATTCTGAAGCTCAAGTGCAATCGTCGCAGTCGATAGGGGACAAGTAGCAACACTCACCTCACACTTGTCTAGTCTCTTGCCGCCTAGAGCATATTTAAAGTGCGCCCTGTTCGTTACTCATCCCTCTCTCTGTTTCCAACGTGCTCTCACTCATTCCTGACCCAAACTCTTCCCTCTTCGAAAGCCCTTGGCCTCTTCTCGTCTCAACTGCACTCCGCGACCCAGGGCAGCCATCCCATGCAGCCTATCTATGGCGGCGCTTAACGGGGTAGCTTAACCTTAACGGCTTATAACCTGATCAAGGCACTACGGAAACGCCTTACATCTTACTCTAAATTACAACGTCATTGATGTTATAGAGTACGCTTTTCTCTCCTATGCCAAGCTTATTCAGAGAAGTCCAAGTCACCAATCGCAGGAGAGCCCAAATGAGAAGCTCCTTAAGCCACTGTCCCCAAGGGCTGGTTTTCTTTCGGCCCACAGTCCTCTGTGAAGCGTATCCATAAAACTTCTCCACTCGTGGTCTTCGGATACTGTCGAATTTCTTAAATAGTGTCGATAGTGATTCGGAGGGCGAGGTGGCCTCAAGCAACCGCGAGAGTAGAAATGCATCCTCGAGCGCCATCGAGGCGCCTTGCCCAACGTGTGGCTGCATGGCATGAGCCGCGTCGCCGAGGAGAAGACAGCGTCCCCGATACCATCTACCGCCGAGAGGAAGCCGGAAGATGGGATAGAACTTCACAGTTTCGGTTTTCTTGACCACGTCCCTCATGAAGGCCCCCCACTCCATCTGAACAGTGTTCAAAAAGCCTAAGAGAGCGGCTTTGAACCCATCCTCTTCTCGCCGACTATGCTCTTCCCAACCTTCGCGGCTGTCCCCTGATGAGGGAATTGGGACTTCATACGAGAAGAACCAGTAGAGAACATCGCTAGATGTAGAGCACGGCATCACGGCGAAGACACCATGAGGTATGTATGTCGCCGTCATACTTGTCATGGCGCTTGTGGGAGGGTGTAAGGAGACTGTGGGAATGAACGAATAGATGGTCGCAATGCCGGAGTATTCTGGTGAGATCTGCGAATCCACGTATAAGGACCGCACGCTGGAATGAATTCCATCGCACCCGAGGAGCAGTTGTGCCGTATCCCTTGTTCCATCGGAGAAGGTAACCTCGACGTCGTCTTCTCGTTCCTCAATTGCTACTATACGCTTATCGAAATAGACTGGGATACCCAGCTGACGAACCTTATCAAGGAGGATAGTCTGGAGGTCCGTTCTCTTAATCCGCATGCTCATGTAACCCGTCTTCTTCGCACTCCAAATACCCAATTCAAGCTCTCCCAGGTTTGTGCCACGACTAGAGTACACCGTTCCCTTTGCCAGCTTCGGTGATCGGAGGCATATCTCATCGTAGACGCCGAGCAAATCAAGCAGCCTAAGACCATTACAGGGCACCATAATGGCGCCGCCCAATGTCGAAGGTACTGGGCGTACCTCATAGATGGTAGGGCTGATATGGTTTCGACACTTCAGCTGGAGTGCTGCTGCCAGCCCTGCCGGGCCGGCGCCAATTATGAGCACCTACTTAAACAACGTCAGTTGACCAGGATTATCTCCGAAAGCCTGTTGTAAGGCCTTGAAGATCACTGCACCTTCTGTATGTCGGGCATTTGCTGAAGGCTTACTCCGAAGCCACGTTATGTGTACTTTCTCTGAGGCGAGTAGGTAGAGCTGCACTCGAAAGCAGCGCGTTATTACTGTGCTGGAAGATAACACAGGGTAAATCTTGGTTCTAATACGTCGTGTCCAAAGCGCTGGCTCTCATCCTGGCCGAGCACCGCATCGCTTAAAGCGGCATCGTAGGCAGCAAGATCAGGCTGAACATGATTTATCCGGAAGCAGTGGGCTTTGCTTAGGAGTAATCAAGAACTTTTTGGCTTTGTCATGCCGATCTTATCGGGTCAAAGTAAGCCCTTGATACTGAATCCGCAGATTTTCGTGGACGCTACTGGGCGTAGAGTATCGTATCGTACTCTGCTTTGACCACTATCCCTTCGCGTCCTGAGCCTGACGGCTTATTTGTGGCCGTGCACCCGTACGACTTCCAAATTCGGCCAACTTTGTTGCATTATTGCGAGCCCACTAAGTGATCAATCCATTAATTTTTTTTGGATTATTAGATAGAAGAGGTCTTGGATTACATTATCTCATTTACTGCATCAATTATTAATACGTGGTTGTTGAGAAATTGAGGTTGAAATAAGGCGTTCTAGCGGCTTCGGACGCGAAGCCAGCAAGGCTTGGCGCCTCATCCTCTTCCTCCATATAGCCTTCATCGCTTCATTGCTCCTTCACCATCAGGTGTTCTGGCCATTTCCTTCGTTTGCTTTTTGTACTGCGTGCCAACGACGAGGTCTTCATCGATTTTACGCTTTCGGGGAGGCATTATGAGACGTGGTGGAGATATTTGATGAAATAGATGATGGTGTTGATTATTGGATTTTGGTGTTCGCGATTCTAGGATTGATGCCTTATTGCCTTACGTAAGCCGTCACTGTGCGTCCAGGACGCGAAGGGATACCAAGTGCACCGCACTACAACAAAGTGTATGAGGGAAATTCATCTTACTACTTCTTGCATTCTCTCATTCTTGCCGTCTCTGCCGCCTTAATCGCCGATGAAGATGAAATCTTCTGCAGTTGACTTAGTGCTCTTAGCGATAGTTAAAGTCCAAGGTATCAGTAGCTGCTGATTCAACTCAGGCTAATCCTAGATCTAAGCGATCGCGCAATGCTGGATCAAGTCCAACCGCTACATCGTATAAAGGCACGACCTAATGCAATCGTGAAGCACACTGTTGTAGGCCTTTCATTATAGCATCCGAAAAGTGCATTTAATTGGCTTTGGCATCTGAATCAGCCTGATCCGAGCAAGCTAATTACTCAGTACTCCGTACCAGAATCAACGAGAAGACTGACTGTATCCACCATCTCAAAGGAGCGACAAAACTCAAGCCGGGAAGAAGGGAGAGGAGTAGATGCTCCGCTTCCGCAAGTTAGTATCCCCATCACCATCAGAATATAGCCATCAACCCGCTGAGAATGAAACTTAGAATACCCATGATCATTTCAACCCCAAGATCGTGACCACCCTGCGCCTCACTATGGATCGCTGAACCAATTGCCGATGTAATTTTGCCAACCAGACCACCATTCGTTGTTGTTGTTACAGTTTCTTGACCCGTTGTGGTTGTTGTTGCTTCTACAGTCCGACCTGTCGAGCTACCGGCTGTGGCTGCACTCGTACTGAAAGCTTGAGCAGAGGTATTGGCAGGGATTAACTTTAATCTCGGTCAGCGTTTGCCTTGATTATCCTGCGAATAAAAGACTTACAAGACCTGCTTCGAGACTGGATGGAAGCACTGTCTGGTCGGACTCGCAAGCGCCACTTGTATCCCCAACTTGATCTGCAAGGCAGCAGAATAGTAAACCTGAAGCGTTCCAGAGACCCCAGCTGGTATCTGCACAGACCGGATCGGTCTCAATAGCTAATAAGCAATCTGAATCTAGATAGGAGATATCTGTTAGATCGATAAACCACCGGAACGTGAGATCTGCGAGGCTTACTATCAGGACAGCAATACTTTGTATTAAACCCGCCACATTCGAGTGAACTCGGACAACAGTAATCCGGGTTACAGCCTTGGGTATCGGATGGACAGCTGTCTACGAAGAGTGGCCAACCGCCGGCGACCACTGTACGTCTAGATAGGTCATTGGCAATGCCTGGGCGTACGAGTTCCGCAAGTTCGAGCGCCAATAAGGCGTGGAAGAATATAAAGATTGGGAGAATGCTCTTGGTTAGCATGCTGATCTGAATAGCGAATTTTTATGGTGAAGACTAAGAATGATGAACGTGTGATACAGCTGAGAGAAGTGACTACCGTACTCCTTAAATACTCCCATCACACAAGTCGGACAGGAGGAAGATTTGTCGCAGCATACAGCCATATTACTTTTTGCATCGTACGAGTTGAGCGCGGCCCTCTCACCTCACTGGAAACCCGGGATCAACTGGTTTGATTGTTCAGAAGAGCTGAAGTGTGATCGTGCCACTGATGCGCTTCCGCGCCGTGCCCAATGTCTGGTTGTAGAACACGAGACGGTGATACCCCTGATCTGTAAGGACCACTCTGCACCCTTAGATGATTTCTGCCAAGAGACAGGCAGTAGAATAATGTTAGCAACAAATCATCGAACGGCAAGCTATCGAACGATCCGACATCTCTTACCATGGAGGCGCAGCCAAGGAAATGAATAATAAGCTTTCGAACAAGCTTCAAGTGAAAAAACGGCGCATTAGCCACAGGGCTGAAGTGGCCTAAGGAACCACAGCTGAGATATCATGCATTTGAGGCAAAATTGGGCTGAACACGGAGGCTAAGCTGATGATGCTGTTGAATTTAACAGGACAGCCACGATATTGAGGATAAGATGTTTGTTAAATTTTTACTGGGAGAGGAAATGTGTCGCGGCCAAGGTATCGTATGAGCGACATGCGAGGAAAATAGGGCATGTTTGCAGCATCAGTGTGACTTTCAGACTGCTCATGAAGGCTATGTTATGGCAACGATGAAGTTTCCGAATAAAGGGTTGTTAAGAATCCGTTAACTAACACTTACAGAGTACGGAGTCGCATCCACTCTCAAACTGTGGGCAGCTGATCCAAGCAAGAAGGCAAACCCTATTCCACAATTGAGACATCTCTTCCAAGGATCTGTGCCATTCTACGCGCCTACTCTCGATCTCGATGCCCCGATCCTAACGTACCGCATTTCGTATGGCGGTCGCATAGGGAGATTACAAGGACTACCAAGCTGGAGTAGGCACGATTCATGTTGGTGGAGGCATTGCTCAGATCTTTCGTGAGTACTTCTTGGGCAGCCAATTGACAAGATTCATCGCTTTGAGAGGAGAGCATGGATTTAAATGAGATGACAAAGAAGAGAAGAGTTAGTAAAAGCGGTGAAAATCAAGACATCAAGGCTGAAAGCAAGCACTCCACGGATAAGATAAACGGGAGCACGGCAGAGGTTTATACTATCACCGCTGTATGTACATCAAACCTTGCATGGCTGAATTACAACCATCTTATCGGAGATTCGACCTGTAGCAACCGACGTTTGATTGCTGAAAGAAGCAAGCATTGTAGAATGAGTGTTGAATCGAGTCTCATCTGAGTCTATGTTCTATAGTCTTCGTTTTGTCTTCATTCATCCTACTCTTCGTAACTTCAAGGAGTACCTCGGGTCACTTCATAGACCTTACCAGCCTCGCGAGAAATTGGCATACTCGTCCTCTCTGCGTGGCCGTCACGTCGGACTCGATTGGGTCGGACACCGCCACGATGAGATGCGCCTCCGTTCCGGATCTAAGTTGCTATGACTGACTGACGCGGTGTAGAATACATTCAATGGGACGTCCATGGCCAACGTGCATGTTGCGGGCCTCTTGGTGTACCTTATGTGTCTTGAGAGTGCGATGGCGCTGGCGGCTTTGAGTGCGAAGATTAAGGGCCTTGCTAAGTACGGTGTCGTTCAGGGTGACTATGGTGAGAGTAATGGTACCACTCACTGCGTCGTGTAGATTGGAATTGCTTAGAAATGGTGCCGTTCCATGGTGGTAAATGGGATGACCCGGGTAGCTTCTGAACTTTGGCCCGCGAGTGTGGTGTTACTCTTGCTGAGTTCGCAGATAAACGGAAGTGCAGCGTTGCGGCGACCGCTCTCTCTGGTTGACCGTGGTGGATTCTCTCTGCTACCTGCACCCCATCCTCTTGTACGCACTCAAAACCACGCTAACGTCCATAACGCTGGCAGATTCGGATGTCGTTCTTGCCACTCTGCTAGCACTGCCGGAACGCGCTCATCGAATCCACTCCTCGCAGCACCCGTTCCACTATCCCAACCACCAGTACCATGCTTCTCTCTCTCCTCCTTCGCCGCTTGATTCAGCATCCCAGCAAGCTCCAGAATCCCCCTCCCACCAACCAGCGCCTCCTCATGATTATCCTTGATGTCAACGTTGAAGACATGAACCGCACGATTGAGCTTCCCACCACGCGAGAGCAAGTCATCAACGACGGAATCCCAGCATCGCTCCTCGCACGTGACGACGACATCGACGACGCCAGCCTCCGTGCCCACGGCGCCACGGTTCTGGGTATCGCGGACGTCCAGGCGCGGCACGCCGACCTTCCAGTCCTGCCAGCGCTCGGGGCCCCACTTGACGTTGCGGTTGCGGTCGAGCATCGGCAGCAGCCCGTTTGCCTTGTACAGGCGCGGGTCCTTCGTCATCAGGTCCTCATACATGGCGTTGTACGAGGTCGTGTTGAAGCTGTAGATGTTCGGCTTTTCGACCGACGGCCCCGGCAGCCGCACTAGCGAGCCTGTGCCGAAGGACAGCACTGGGAAGGAGTGCGTCGCGAGCTGCAGGTGCGCTTCCATGGATCTGTGGAGTGCGGTGTTAGTTGTGTGCTTCGAAGCTACGAGGACAAGACAGATGAGTGATGGACTTCGATAGTGAGGATGAATTGAAGTGGGTGTGAGATTGGACATTGAAAAAGTTTGGGTGGAAGGAGCGCAGTTGAGAAAGTCTTTGCAATGATCATCATCTTTAGCACTTGATGGAGTTTATCACGAGACACAGACGATGAATGGAGATAGGTGAAACTGCTCTGGGTAACGAAAATATTTACTCGACAAGAAGAAAAATCACGGCACCAAGCCATTAGTTCCTATTACCATGGCAGGATTGCATGAAATTTGGTGCCTTTGGTAAAGCAAGAGTGTAACTGAATAAGAATTGGAAGAAATATTTATATGGAGGAAAAAGGGAGGCGGTTACATGAGGCAGTCAACGGAAGGTAACGTACCTATTATTATTACTGGCACACACAGTGCAAAACTTGAGCTTGAATTCATTGACATCGGTGAGTACGGGTTGCACAGCTGGAGCAATTGCCGCAGAATCAGAAGTACCATCTAGACCGAGGTTGGGTGTTGATTCTTCTTCATCTGCAGGTGGAGGAGGTGGAGGTGGTACTTGTCGCTTTCGTCTTGGATCTGCGGACGCCATGCTAAGAAGCTTTATGCTGAATCAGCCGACTGGTAGCAAGATATATGGTGAGGCCGTAAAATTTAAATGGCGGCTGAGAGTGTTGGTGGTGAATAGGATCGATGAATGCCAAGTACAGCGCTTTTCAACGGTCAGCATCGGATCACTACAAACTATGGGACTGAGCTGGCTGGCCGAAGAAAACGAGTGTCAGAATGAAAAATTAGCGTAATTTAGCAAATGTCCTCAATCCCAATATGGGTAGGACAGCTCCAATATGCTTTGTTCATCACGCATCGGGCAAAGAAATGAAGGATGAGGACGCACATGCAAAATGCGGGAGTTGGTTATTCAACTTGTTACAGGGGAAGGGCGAAAATGGAAATCATCGACTCAGAAGCCAGGATGGGGATGGATGCGGCTCTTCGAAGCACCAGATTGGGAATAAAGAGTGTCAGAGTTCGCAGAATGGAGACAGAATGTCGCAAGCGGCCAGCCGATGAAGAGGCGTCGGAAGGGAGAGCACGTGACCGTAAGCGAAACCAAAAGTCAAGTTTTGACTGGCCACCAATCAGACAAAGCGGATATTAATAGGATGTGGTCCTTAATTGAACTCGATCTGGACTTTTGGAATTGGAGTTGGAGATTGATGCACTGCGAACTCAAGGAGAAGAACCCATGCTATTCCACTTATCATAGCCAACTGGATATCAGCGCATAGGGCGAAGTAGGTAAGGTTGCTGGCTATCTGGTGGTTATTTAATGCTGGTGCGGGTTTGTGCTTCCCGTCTCTCCTGGATTCAGCCTACCATCCGGTCAGGTCATGACAGACCATGACATGCGGGAGATCAAACCAAAGTTTAAAGCCGATCCTACCGAGCCCCTAATAAGAAAGGCGGTGTCGGATCGACAGCTTCGTTCAGCAGCTTCATGTAGATGTAAGATAGCCATCATTTCAGCTATGTGGTGTATCCGTACTTGCGTTTCTGCATCGAAATGTGGGCCGCAGGGTTTTGGAGTTGGTTTGCATTTGGCTTTGCTAGAATGGCGTTGGCTTGTTTCAGGTTCTTTTCGGCATGGGCTCCAAGCGTGCAAGCATCGCACCGCTATTCCACTGCCAAACCCCACTCGAAATGCACGCAAATGCACCCAAGCCTGTCGATGGCGAAACCGAATCGCCATTACTCGTAACTTTTGACATTATACCGCCTCTTCTGGCTTACAATGTCGTGGCAACAGTCTTTGGTTGTGTCTCAACCCGCCAAACACCACTCGAATGCAACGGCTTTCCAAAAATAGAGCGAGTGGAGGAGAGAAGAACTTCCGACTTGGGCGTTACCACTCTGACATTACCCTACTTTACCAGTCATATCCTGACTTATTAAGACAACTTTGATATTGCTCTCTGCTCTCCACTTTCTCGGCACCCGCTACAGCGGAGAACCCGGCGGATTGTGAATCTCTGAGGCTCATTTACGCTCCTCGCATCATCAATTTCATTCACTGCCACAGCCCATATAATTAACTGCAGCCGCAAGCCTCAAAGCCGCGCCGGGTTAGCGCCCAACTGCCTCTTCACACGCTGGCCAGTCGATCCTGGCGCCCCAACCGGCCCATTCAGCGCACGCAACCGCCAACATTCTCACGGCCGGCCGGCTAACTAGAAGGCGGCGGATCAGCCATCGCCGCCTGCGCTCGACTCGATCTACCAAACTTCATCTAACACCCAAATCCGCTTCTCTCGCAACATCATACGTCGTCGGCTCTTCCAATCCAGCTTATTCCTTACTCGCGCTGACGCCGCATCCACCACCACTCTCAACCGCATCGTCCTGCTTTGTTTTGCGCCAGTCTCATCCGCAAGCACCAACACGCCAACACGCTGCTTACCGCGCCGCACTGCGAAAGTAAGCGTCCAAGTCGCCGGAATCATCTTCAATTCTCAAAGAGAAGCTGTCATCGGCGCGCTCGCCCATCGCGCCGTGCCGACCATTCATTCTCGTCGCCAGTCTCACCTTCGCATTCCGCGCCATTTGAGCCGCATCTCTCGTGAGATTGCTCTCTCGCTCCAACATTCATCCTGAACTTACTCCCGACGCCCCGTTTCATCTCATCGCGAAACGTGCGACAATCAGCAACACTCCACCTTAGCCTCGGGAAATCAATCCTTCACATCTACGGTCATCCGTGGCGCTCTCGACCGAATCAGCCATTGGCAGTCCAAACGAAAAACTAGCCTCCGGGCTCTAGGGCGCGCATGGTGGACAAAGTCAACATGACCGCAGTTCTGTCTCCACAGGCCACCTCTCAATCTCCGTCGCCGACCGCGCTGCCACCTCGCTCTTCACCCTCGCCGAATCACGTTCACTCCTCTCTACCTCCCCTTGTTACTTCACCTCCACTCAAGGCGCAAGGCGTCCAGCGCGCGTCATCGAATGCGAAGAAGCGCCTTTCCGCCTTCTCTTCACGCTCGGCGACTTCACAAACACAAGCGCACTCGCGTTCGAGACCACATTCGAATGTATTTCCCTACTTCAGTTCCAGTCTTCCATATGCGCTCGTTCGCGACTTCGCATATCCCGCATATCACCCGATGCACTTTGGCCCAGCGCCGGAACAGGCTTCTGGTATCTCCACACCCGCCAGCGAAGCTCATCGCCGACTTTCAGATCCATCAGTAACATGGGATCGCTCAGACACATGGGACAGCATGGAATGGCGTGGACCCGGAGAGCAACTGCAACCCACAATCTTTGGGGATGACGGACCACCGTGGAGTGAGGATGACGACTTGCAAAGTCCCGTGGTGACGAGCGCACGACATCGAAAGAACAAGTCCAACATGTTCGCCTTCGATCATACCCGTGGCAGAACACCAGAACGAGATCAACCTCGTCGCGGCTCATATCGAGGTACAAACGGTGATGGAAGCGAAACATACTACGTGAGCGACCTGAATGAGGCGGCGAATGGCCCGGGAGGAGAGTATATTACGTATCCGGCCTCAGCGGGCGCTCGTCTTGGTATTCCGAGAGATCTCGAAGAAACCAGACGAGACTCACACTTTGCAGCGTCGCTACCCAATCGATCTCATCAAGTCGATGGTGACGAGGAAATGTCCTCATCGCCGGTTTCAACCGGGATCGAAGAGGAAGAATACGATGAGCAGGATGACAGTCGCTACTCGCGGGATTATCAATTCACTATCGCTTCTCCTGACGAAGAGATGCATGGCCGTGCGGTAGCTCTCTTTGACTTTGCGCGCGAAAACGATAATGAACTTCCTCTGGTCGAAGGTCAGGTCATTCTCGTAAGCTACCGTCACGGACAAGGTTGGCTTGTCGCGCAAGACCCAAAGACGGGTGAGTCGGGCCTCGTGCCGGAGGAGTACGTGCGGCTCCTCAAAGACATCGAAGGCGGGTGGCACGGCCTGATGAACGGCGGAACGGAGACGACGGTGCTAGACGGAGCCGCCGCAGAGCTGCAGCCTGAGGCACGAACGCCAACGCAGCAAGACCATGATGCGCTGTCGAGCCAGATGAACCAGCGTGTGCTGTCCGGGCAGAATCAGATCCAGGGTGCTGACTACTATCCACCCGTCGTCAGCACCTTCTCCACCACCCGCGAGGACCTCGAACCGTGGCCGCATCGAGAGTACTTGCTCAATTCGCAGACGCCGACACCGACGTCGGCTGAAGGCTTTCCGCGACGGCCAAGCCTCGATCAAGGCGCGCAGCATGACGACGACGACGACGACGACGACGATGAGGATGAGGAAATGATGGAATCAGATCGGTTAGACCACAATGACGAGCACGCCGGGCAACCGACTGCTGACGGCGTTGCATTGTCTGCTGCGAGCAGTGAGC